>Ga0209728_1000181_pt1 | contig 59177 bp, 85 predicted proteins | sample RifGroD1_FD_183997 | JGI IMG/M metagenome (GOLD analysis project Ga0209728, IMG submission 183997) | Groundwater microbial communities from Rifle, Colorado, USA - Groundwater D1 (SPAdes) (version 2) | ecosystem: Environmental > Aquatic > Deep subsurface > Groundwater | place: Rifle, Colorado... | reverse complement strand
CCTTTCCTCACATAAACTTCGTGAAATGAAATTTCAGCACCTGTAAGGAGGTGATCGGCATTGGCCAGACCAGCTAAACCGGTACAGTTGCACCTACTAAACGGCAATAAGCGGCACCTGACCAAAGAAGAAATTGCCGCTCGCCAAAAACAGGAAACAAAACTTAACTCCGGACAAAAGAACTATAAGCCAAGCCCACAGGTTGAAAATGACATGGTTGCCCTGGCTATGTTTAAGAAGTTAAAAAAACTCTATCGCTCCATTGAGTATGTTGAGGGACTTGACGAGAACGTGATTAATCGTTACTGCCTACTACATTCTGAGTATTCAAGAATGGTTGATATGAGAAATGATATAACCAGTCAATACGCACAGAGCAGAGATCCCGTAGAGCGCTTATCTTTAGCTGACAGAATACTTGAAATCGATAAGCGCGTTGAAAAAAAGATGGACCTGCTAGTGAAGTTGGAGGACAGACTTTTCCTAAACCCCACGGCGAGGATTAAGAATGTACCAAAACAAGAAAATAAAAAACCTGCCGATCCTTTGGCTGATCAAGGATTTGGTAATGTATGAAGTACGACCTTAAGCAATACTGTGATGAAGTAATCAATAACAATATAGCTTACTGTCAAAAATATAAGTGGTCTGCCATGCGCTTTCTAAGAGACATAAAGCGTGAGGGCATAGATGAATTCCCTTGGGTACTCGATGAAGAAAAAGCAAAAAGATATTTTAACTGGATGCGGCTATTTAAGCATAGCAAAGGGCCACTTGCGGGACAGCAAAAAGAACCAGCATTATATGAGCTATTCGTTTACGGCAATATTTATGGATGGGTACACCGCGAAACTGGCTTAAGAAGGTTTCGTCGCTCTTATGAGCAGTTGGCAAGGAAAAACGCAAAGTCACAGGATAAAGGTATTCAAGCTCTGTATGAAATATCAGCCTTTGGCGAATCGATGGCAGAGGCGTATGTAGCAGCTACTAAAAAATCTGATACAAGGTTTGTTTGGGGTGAAGCTAGCTGGCTTTATCAAAATTCAGAACTTCTTAAAGATAAATTCGTAACCAAGTTTGACCAAGAATTACAAGCAACCGTTATCCGCCATAAGAAAAGCGGTTCTTTTTTTGCCCGGCTAAGCAAAGAAGATAAAAAGAATGGTGATGGCACCAATCCGCAGTTTGTTGTTCTGGACGAATATCACCAGCACGAAACAACGGAATATTACGACTTAGCTTCATCGGGTATGAAAACCAGACTGCAGCCTCTATTGTCAATCATATCAACTGCCGGTTTTGAATTAAACAACCCTTGCTACCGTGTTGAATATGACTACGTTAGTAAGATACTTGACCCTGATAATCCCGTTGAAAACGACCGCTACTACGTTGCGATATGTGAGGCCGAAACTGACGAAAACGGCAAGATGATAGACGATATAAACAGTGAAGCCGCCAGGCTTAAGTCAAACCCTATCATCGGCAATACCGTCGTAGGTAAAGAGTCTATTGAATACGACATTATGGAGGCCCAGGACAAGCCTGAGAAAATGCGTGATGTCCTGACTAAGACATTTAATATTTGGATTAACCAACGTGCTGCTGGCTACATGAATATGGCAAAGTGGAAACAATGTAGTACAAATGACGGCAGACCTTTCCCGGATGTTACGGGTATGAAAGTTTATCCTGGAATTGACCTTGCATCAACACTTGACCTAACAAGCTTATCCTTTGATATCCCTCTTTCAGATGGATGTTATGCTGTTTTATCGCACTCATTTATGCCCGAGGAAACTTACGAAGCAAGGGTAAGGGAGGGTAAGATTAGGTTTGACTTATGGAAAGATCAGGGATGGTTAACGGTTACGCCTGAGGCTGAAGTCGATTATCACTTTATTTTAGATTATTTGGTGAAAACTTTTGAAGAATACAAATGGCCCAAAGGTGAAGTATGTTTTGACCGGGCGCTTGCTACATGGTTGTCACATGAACTTGATCTACTTGGATTTATCCCGGTAGACATACCGCAGTCTTTTACGGGACTAAGTGTAGCAACAAAGGATTTTAGGGCTAAGGCATATAACAAAAAAATATTCCACAACAATAATCCGGTTTTGACTTGGGCCATAGGAAACGCAGTAGTTAGAAAAGGCCCAAGTGAAAACATAATGTTAGATAAATCGAAAGCTTCCGATAAAATTGACCCGGTTGCGTCACTGATTAATGCCCATGCTCGGGCAATGGTAAATGAGGATAAATCTTCGGTTTATGAAAAACGCGGAATGAGGTCGCTGTGAGGAGGTGAGTATTTGAAGTTAAGGCAAAGATTAGGTATGGCCAGCCGTATAATTTTTAAAAACAACTGGTTTGATGAATATGTAAGGTCATTCCTCCGGGGCGACGATGTACCCGGCACACCCGGTTATACGAACATCAACACTCAAACAGCCATGAAATACACGGCTGTTTTTGCTTGTGTGCGGGTGTTATCCGAGACACTTGCATCAATGCCGATTATGCTGTATCGCAAAAAAACGGATGGTGACCGAGAATCCAAGAACGATTTAGCGGTATACGATATTTTGCACAATGCTCCGAACGATGAAATGTCGCCGTTTAATTTTAAAGAAGCCTGCATGGTAGCCTTGAACACTGGTGGCAACGCTGTCTGTGAGCGTCTGGTTAATCGGTATGGCCAATTAGTTGGACTATACCCCTATCCGTGGTCTATGGTACAGATAGACCGTAACAAAGAGACTGGACGACTGGTGTATAAGATTAGGGATGGGACTAAGTTAAGAGAGTTAGACAGGTCGCAGGTATTTCATATACCTGGTTTAAGTTTTGACGGTGTTATCGGTATGACCCCAATTGAGTATGCAGGATCAGCTATATGCTTGGGATTGTCCTACGAACAGTTCGGGAATAGTTTTTTTAACAACGGAGCTAACGCAAGTGGTGCTTTTACGCATCCTAATTCGTTAAGCGATATCGCTTTTGAGAGATTAAAAGCAGACTTAACTAAAAACTATACGGGTTTGGCTAATACCGGAAAGCCGATGATACTCGAAGAGGGCATGGACTTTAAGCCGTTTACTATCAAGCCGGTTGATGCCGAGCTGTTGGGCAATAAAAAGTTCCAAATTGAAGACGTGGCAAGAATTTACCGCGTGCCGTTGCACTTGATACAGAATCTTGACAAAGCAACATTTTCCAATATTGAACAGCAAAGCCTTGAATTTGTAATGTATACAATGCTTCCCTGGTTTAAACGCTGGGAGGAAAACATTAACATGCAACTCCTGACGCAACAAGAGCGCATGGCTGGTTATTATCTGGAATTCAAGATTGATTCGTTGCTTCGAGGCGACGCAAAAAGCCGGGCAGAGGCTTACTCCATAGCTAGACAGTGGGGTTGGATGTCAGTTAATGACATAAGAAAACTAGAGAATATGAACTCTATAGCTAACGGCGATATATACCTGGAGCCTCTTAATATGGTTGAAGCTGGTAAAGTCCAGGATAACATCAAGGCCACGGCTGAGGAAATTTACAAAATGCTACAGAGTAAAGCAGCGTAGAAAGGCGGTGAAAATAAAATGCCATTTTGGAATTTCGTAAAAAACGAAGCTAATCCGGAAGAAGTAGAACTCAGGATTGAAGGCGAGATTGTAAGTGACGACGATGGTTGGATCTATGAGTGGTTCGGTATTCCGTGTGCGACACCAAACGCATTTAGGCAAGCACTGGCAGAGCATAGCGGTAAGAATATCAACGTCTGGATAGATAGTTGGGGTGGCGACACTACAGCAGCAGCAGGCATCTACAACGCTCTAAAAGAGCATAAGGGCAAAGTTACCGTAAAAATTGACGGTAAGGCCGTGTCCGCTGGTTCTGTTATCGCTATGGCCGGTGAAGAAATACAGATTTCCCCTGTTGGTATTATGATGATCCATAATCCTTGGAGCGGTGTCAGAGGCGAGTCGAAAGATATGCGCCACATGGCAGACATACTTGATGAGGTTAAGGAGTCGATCATAAACGCATATCAGGCTAAAACGGGTAGATCACGTAAGAAAATAGCAGAAATGATGGATAACGAAACTTGGATGAGTGCAAAAACAGCTGTAAAAGAGGGTTTCGTTGATGGTGTTATGTACGATAATACAGAAGTAGTCGATCCGGTAGAAAACTCGTTCATGTTTAGCGGACTAGCCATACAGAACAGCGTTAAGCAAAGCATGGATCGCCTCTTTGATGGTTATGCTCAAAAGCTCAAAGAGATGGAAAAAAGAAAAGACCCCGACGGTATAATCGAAAACAAACCGGAACCGCCTAAACAAGCGCCGGTTGATATGAATAATACCTATCAGGCAATGATAGAAATTAAGAGGAGGAAAAATAATGTACGGAGCAATGATTAAAGCTAAATTGGATGAGGCAGAGGCTATTAACAATAAGGCCATAGCCGAAAACAGACCGATGACGGAAGAAGAAGTGTCAAGGGTTAATGCGTTATTGACTGAGGTTGGTAACCTGGAGCAATCTGCTGAGGCAGCTAAAAAGCTAAATGACCAGCAGACCAAAATGAATACCCCGGTCAATAAACCTGTGCACGTTGAAGTCGTGAACAGTAACGAGAAATTTAATAATTTTGGGGAACAGCTAAGGGCAGTAGCGGAAGCTGCAAGGCCCGGTGGTAGTTTCGATAACAGGCTAATGGTAAAGAATGCCGCTTCTGGTATGAATGAATCAGTGCCGAGTGATGGTGGATTTTTAGTGCAACAGGATTTTATTGCCACTTTGTTGCAGGAAACATATAAAACGGGTAAGTTAGCGTCTAAATGCAATAAATTACCGTTAAGCACAAATGCTAACGGAACTAAGATTAACGGTGTTGACGAAACTTCTCGGGCCACAGGATCACGCTTTGGTGGTGTACAAGCTTTTTGGGAGGGTGAAGCGGATCAATTCACCGGATCAAAACCTAAATTTAGACAGATTGAGCTTAACCTTCGTAAGTTAACCGGTCTCTGTTACGCCACCGATGAAATGTTGCAAGATTCGCAGCAGTTAGAGGCTTTTATAACTAAAACTTTTTCTAGTGAGTTTGGTTGGTTAATTGACGATGCACTGATAAACGGTAACGGAGTAGGTAAACCACTCGGTATTTTACAGAGCGGATCACTTGTAACAATAGCTAAAGAGAATGGCCAAGCTGCTAAAACCATATTAGCTGAAAATATCATCAAGATGTATGCACGTTGTGCCAGTGAAATGGCTGAATGGTACATCAACAAAGATACGATACCGCAATTATTCACCATGAGCCTTGCGGTAGGCACTGGTGGGGCGCCTATATTTATGCCTGCCGGGGGTTTGAGTGGTAAACCTTATAATACCTTGCTTGGTTTACCTGTTAATCCTATGGAGCAGTGCAAAACGCTTGGTACAAAGGGCGATATCATCTTAGCTGATTTCGGAGACTATATGTTTATCGACAAAGGCGGTATTAATACCGCTATTTCCATTCACGTAAGATTTATTTACGACGAGAGTTGTTTCAGATTTACCTATCGCGCAGACGGTCAACCTGTTAGATCAACTCCGCTGACACCAGCTAACGGATCCGATACTACTTCGTCCTTTGTTGCTTTAGATACTCGCGCTTAATTAAAAAGCAGGCATAAAAACCTGTCTAAAAACACGCCTAAAAACTCAAAAGTCTAAGGAGGAATATCAATGCCTGGAATCACAATTGCAGAACAAGGACACGTAGTAAATATACTCCCGCCGCAGGACGTTTCTGCCGGTGTTAGTTCGGATGTTTTCTCTATGAAAAACTATGCTCACGCCACAATTATTGTAACTTGTGGTGCCACAAACGCTGATGCTGGCAATATCACGATTGAGGAGTGTGATAACTTTACTCCCAGCAATGATACTGCCATCGACTTTAGCTATTACGCAGAAACAACCGCCGCTGGTGATACTTTAGGTGCCCGCACGGCTGCAGTAGCGGCAACAGGTATCGACGTATCAGCTAACGACAACACTACTTATGTTATTGAAATTGACGCTGCCCAACTTTCTGACGGTTTTCCTTGTTTGGAACTAAAATGGTCTGCATGTGGTGGTGCAACATATGGATCTGCCGTGGCCATTCTCTCAGGTGCCCGCTATGGCGGTACAGAATCGGCCACAGCAATAGCATAAACCAAATTTGCCCGGCATTAGCCGGGCGCTCTTAATTGAGCGAAGGAGGTAAAAACGATGGGTGTAAATAGTAAGTACGTAAACGGGAATCTCGTATTTGTGGACAGCGCAAACAAGCAAAGATGGCTTGATGCTATCGGTCCTGGAGTATGTAAATTACTTGAAGACTTTGTAGGTACTCCCTTTGCTGGCGCAGACAGTCCCGCTGGATGGACAACTACTTTGGTTGAAGCCGGTGCCGGGGATACAACTGTTGCTCTCGTGTCCAGTTGGACTGGTGGAGCGGTAGTAATTACCACCGATGCAAATGAAAATGACGGTGCAAACCTGCAGCTATTGGGTGAGGCGTTCAAACTAGCATCCGGCAAACCGCTTTACTTTGGGACTAAATTCCAAGCTTCTGAGGCAACACAATCTGACTTTTTTATAGGTCTGGCTATTACCGATACCGATATTTTGGGTGGTGTAACAGACTCTATCGGCTTCAAGAAGGTTGACGGAGCTACTGCGATACAGTTTGAACTAAATAAAAACAGCACAGCGACTGCCGCAAATGTCGGAGTTTTGGCCGCTGCAACTAACGTAACCCTGGAATTTTGCTTTGACGGAACTAACGTCGATTGTTATGTCGATGGTGTCCTGCAGACAAGATTGGCAATGACCAACCTGCCGGATGATGAGGATTTAACCCCATCCATTCAATTTTTGAGTGGTTCCGCTGGTGCTAAGTCTATGACTATTGACTGGATCAAATGCATTCAGATTAATTCGTAGTAAAAGGAGGGGCCGAAAAAGATGGCTGCTACTTTAGTAACAACAATAAAAAGATTTATCGGTACTGCCGTAGAAATGGCGGCGCTAGCTGTTACAGAAGTGCCTGCCGGTAGTACCTTTTTTCAATCCGATACTGGACGGCTGTATGTTCTAAACAGTGCTGGGAACTGGAACGTAAAGAGAATGATAGGTGATGTGAATATGCAGGTCGGTGACGCTGATGTTGCTGACTTAAACCCGGTCCCTTGCAAACTAACTGGTAGAAATGTTATATTAGGGGTAAGACGGAACGTAACTGTTACCGCCGGTGCAACATTAAGTATGTTTAGTACGTCCTTTCTGAGTACAACTAATTTATCTAAAGTTTATGCGTATGCACTCACGGATACGAACCACAATTTTACTATTAACCTAGATCAACTAGATAATGAAGCCACTCTAGGTATGTCAAAATATCCAAGTATTAAAAGTACAACTGCTACAGGTGTTAAAATAGCCTCTGTTTCTGCTTTAGATATGGCCGCTTTATGGGCTGATACTAGAGTACAAAACAGTGATACGGTTGACCATGTTTATGACGTTGTTGTGGGGGGTATAAAATAATGGATTTTTCTACTATCCTAATAGTAGATGATTTTGGAAATGCTGAATTTCCTTATGCTGGAAAAGATGCCGAGGGTAATTGGATTGCTGGTGGCATATCAATTGACTTCTTAAATGCAGTTTTTGGGCAATACTCAATTGCAACAGAAATGAAAGAAGCAACATCAAGTGACGGATTGATATTGTTTTTTGATTATCTTGTAAGTGAAGGTAAAATTCCTTGCTAGTTTACCCAACTAACGAAGGTGCGTTAGTTGGCTGATGAACGGGCCGGGAAGGGACATAAACGACCGCCAGGTTAATCCTGACGGTCTAGCTTTAATAAATCGGAAATATCAATTTCGAGGTAAGCGCATAGTTTTACTAGTAAATCACGGGGAAATTGCTTTGTGTCGTTGTTATAGAGTTGACGAACAGTTTCAAAACGGTAGTCAATATCTTTTGCTAACTGCCTGATGGACAGACCGCGACTATCAATTATTTCTTTTAGATTTGACTTAAGCTGCACAGCATACACCTCCTTAAATCATTATACACTAAATAAGTGTCAATTTCTATATAATATTATTGACTCTAAATTAGTGTATGTGGTATGATGTAGACACTAAATAAGTGTCGCATTGTAGGGGGTGTTGATCTTGTTATTATCGAAGGCATGGCAACTTTACGAGGCTGATAAGAAGCTTTTAGGTTATTCTCCCCACACGCTTACAGCCTACCAAATACAGGCCAATTTACTAATCAGGGAACTTGGGGACGTAGAGATAGGAGATGTTTCTTATGTGAACCTAAAGGAATACCTCATCAAACAAGAGCACCTTAAGCCGGCCAGCATCGGCCACAGGATAAAGTTTATCAGATCGCTATTTCGTTATTTACACGAAGAGGGATTTATTGATCGGAACGTAGCTGCCAAACTAAGAGAGCCCAAGCAGGGTAAAAGAATTCCTAAGTTTCTCAATGATGAGGAAATCGAACTGCTGAGGGATAGCTGTGATTCACTGCTGGAAAAAGCTCTCACAGAATTTTTCTTTAGCACCGGCTGCCGCATCGGTGAGGTTTTTGGATTAAACCGCAGAGATATTAACTGGGATGATCGTTCGGCTTCAGTCATCGGAAAAGGTGACAAGCAAAGGGAAGTATACTTTACGATTAAGTGTAAAATTTGGCTGGACAAGTATATAAAATCCCGTACCGATGACCACGAAGCCCTGTTTGTGACTATCAGAAAGCCAATTCGTAGAATGTCTATAGCCAGAATCAGAGAGGTGGTCAAGGCTATTGCCCAGCATTCTGAGGTAACCACTAACGTCTACCCGCATAGATGGCGCCACAGCATGGCTACCACGATGTTGAACAATGGGGCTCCTATGGAAGTTATTATGTCGAACCTGGGCCATGCCAGAATCAGCACTACGATGATTTACGCCCAACTCTCCGGGGAGCGTCGGCGGCAGGAGTATAATAAATATTTCAGATAATAGAGGTGACTTAAAATTGCCTTAAAATTAATAACACCAGCGACAACAGAACCAGTAACACTTGCCGAGGCAAAAAAACATTGTGTTATCGATGATACGGACAATGAAGCCTATATTTCTGCTTTAATTACCGCCGCTACAGGTTATTGTGAAGCTAGTCAGCGGTTGGCTTATCTGCCGCAGACATGGGATCTCTGGCTGGATGATTGGCCTTGTCGAGACTATATCAGTATCCCTAGACCGCCTATGCAGTCTGTTGCATCGGTGAAATACTATGACACCGAAAATGTTGAGCATACCATGCCAGCAACTGACTATTTCGTTGACGTTGTGAGTGAACCTGGGCGCGTTTCGCTGGGATACAGTAAGTTATGGCCTACCGAGACATTGCGCCCCGCAAATGCTGTCTGTGTGCGTTTTACTGCAGGCTTTCCGTCCTATACGGGCGTTGTAAGCACCAACGGCACGGCGGTAACGCGGGTAAGCGGCAGTGAATTTAATGTCAACTGGCCAGCAGGTAAGGCTATCGAGATTGATGGCGTTATGTATACTATCGCGTCTGTTGCCAGCGTTGATGCTTTAACACTTACCGCTACGGCAGGGACGCAGACAAGTAAAAATTACATTACTAACGATTTACCGCAGAAAATTAAGCAGGCGATATTGTTTTTAGTATCACACTGGAACGAGAAACGGGAACCCATAGTAGACGGAACCGTCAGCGGAGAAATACCGTTTACAGTTTCGGCTCTGCTTGGCCAGGATAAAATTATTTTAGTCTAGGGGGTGGTAGTTGTGGGAGCAGGTAAATACAGACACAGAATAACGATCCAGCAACTGACCACCTCTAAAGGCAGTCTAGGTGGGGTTGTAAAAACTTGGTCAACTTTTGCGACTGTTCACGCTCAGAAGGTGCACCAAGCATCCAGGGAGTTTTTTGCCGCGCAGAAGATTAATGCTGAGACAACGGATTTGTTTGTTATTCGTTACCTTGCCGGTGTAAACGCTAAAATGCAAGTTGTTTACGATGGCAGGACCTATGATGTTATTGGAGCGAATGATCCGGACGGTAGGCGGCGGGAGTTGTATGTCATGTGTAAGGAAGTGGTCTGATGGCAAACATCTTAAGTATCAGCGGTGATAAGGAATTATATGAAGAAATTAAGGCTTTGGCCGGCAAATTTGCGCCTAGCAAAATAGAAAATATTATCGAAAAAGCTGCCGACATCATAACTAAACAGGCAAAGGAGAACGCCCCGGTAGGCGTAACTGGAAATCTTAAAAAGGGTATTGTAACAAAAAAATGGATATCAAAAGGATATCAAACTATATATTTATCAGCGGTTGATTATAAAATATCCCCTCATGCGCATTTAGTTGAATACGGACACAGACTTATAATTAAAGGACAGAAACGTGGCAAGGTTAAGGCGTACCCTTTCTTTCGTCCTGCCGTTGATGCTAAAAGAAATGAGGCACTAAGGATCATTGAAGACGGGGCAATAAGAATTATTGAGGAGGTAGGCAGGTGAGTGTTGAGAAAGCAGTTTATGATTGCCTGTCTGCCGATGCTGATTTAATTGCTCTTATCGGTGACAAGATTTACCCTGTTGTTGCCGCACAGGAGGTAACTACACCCTACGCCACCTATTTCAAGGTTAGTCCTGGAAGGCAGTATACGCACGGTGGAGCAAGTAACCTATCTACTCCAAGAATACAGGTTGACTGCTACGGCGGTACATACGAAGAAGCAAAAGACCTATCCGATTTAGTGATCGCCGCTCTTGAAAAATTGCCACAAGATAACCCTAAAGTCCAGGCCGTTTTTTGCAATGATGGTTCTGATGCCTACGAAGATGTGTCAGATACGTACTATGATAACGTGGATGAGTACCACGTACCGATTGACGTTTTAATTCATTACAGGGAGGCGTAAAAGCATGTCCTGTATTTTATTTTTCTCACTAACTTTAAATATTGTTCTTTTCTTGTCTCTTTATTTTGAGCATAGAAAGCACAACAAAACCTTAGACAAAATAATTGCTATGCTAGAAAAAATTAAACAGGGGGTAAAATCATGACCACAACAGCAAGTTCAGCTTTCGGAACAGCGTTAACTATCGGCGGCGTTGCCGTTGCAGAATTAGCCAATATCGGCGGCATTGACGCAAAACTTGCAACTATTGATGCAACAAACCACGACAGCGCAAACTCGTATCGCGAATTCATCGGAACTGTCCTAGATGCTGGAGAGGTGCCAATTGAAGGCAACTTTTATCCCGGCAATGCGGGTCAATCGGCATTGCTAACAGCGATGAACGCAAAGTCAGTATCTGCTTTTGTTATTACATTTCCCACTGCAACCGGCATATCTTGGAGTTTTAGCGCACTTGTTACCGGGTTCAAGGCTTCTGATGCTCCCATCGACGGGAAACTCACTTTTAACGCAACGCTGAAAATTACCGGCAAGCCGACTCTGGCGACTTCTGCATCTGCAGGTCTGACAACCCCTTTCTTTGTTATTTCTGAGAGTGCGGTAGTCACCCCGACCAAGGCGCAGGCAACGACTACTTATGTAGCAACTGTTTTAACAGGTGTAACAAGCGTAACCGTAACCCCGACAGCATCGGCAGGCGTAATAACTGTAAACGGAAATACAGTAGCAACCGGAGTGGAATCAAGCGCGATCACATTAGGAGCGGCAGGAAGTGTTACTACGATTACGATAACTGTTACTGAAACTAATAAGAGCACCAAGACATATACGATATATCTGTCTAGGGCAGCTTCGTAGGGTGGCTAAACCTATGGATTTAGCTAAAATTAAAGTAGTGCTTGATTGTAATGGATTTGGAACCGTTGAAATAAACGGGGTAAAGATAGAAGGCATAAGAGCGACTGAAATTAAGGCAGTGGCGTGTGAGACTCCGATAGTTACTCTTAGTTTAATAGGAGAATTGGAGTATGAGGGAGAAGCTAAAATTTTGATTGAAAAGTTTTCACATAAGGAGAATTAGTCATGATCGAAAACAGAGGTGTTGAAATTGAACTGGACAAGTTAAGGAAACTCCGCTACGACTTTAATGCCATAGCGGATCTGGAGGATAAATCTGGTTTTGGTATAGGTAAATTTTTGTCCGAAGAAAAAGCGGGTATGTCCACCATAAGAATGTTGACTTGGGCAGGTCTTAAATGGCAGGACAAGGGGCTTACCATTGAACGCACAGGCAGTATTATTCAGAGATTTATCGAAAACGGCGGCACCCTTGATACAATTTCTAATTTTATCGGCGTTGCTCTTAAAATGTCCGGCGTTTTGGGCGAGGATAAAGAAGAGGGAAACCCGACAGCGGAGGCGGTGCATTAACTGACCTTCGCTTTTCTGATTCCATCGAAAAAGCCGAGAAATCGGCATACATAATTGGCCTAAAACCTTGGGAATTCTGGTGTTTAACTCCGAAAGAATGGATGGGTATTATTGAAGGCTACAATATACGCGAAGATCGGGAGTTTTTCCGATTTGGTATCGTTGCATCGGTAATAGCTAACTGCAACAGGAATAAGGATAAAAATCCGAGAGCGTTTACCCCCAGCGATTTTATACCTAAAAAAGATGTAGATAAGAAAAAGCAAAAATGGGAAGATCAGCTGGAAATGGTGAAACTGCTTAATATTGCTTATGGCGGGGAGGATGAAACGAAGGCAGGGGATTAACCTGCCTACTCCCACATATTTAATGCTTCGCAATTCCAGTTGTTGTCTCCTGCGTACTTAACTGTAGCACTAAAATTACTCCGAACCGTGGCACCAAAATGATTTTGAGCATCTACGTAAGCAATTACAATGTATTTACCTTCATCTATATTAGTGACGTGTGCCTCTCGAAACATCGGGAATTTTGCAGTAGATGGTGATCTTAGTTTTTCTTCAACAAATTGCTGGGAGATTATATAGGCACTTAGTGCACTGTCTTTTGGTTCCGGTTTAACACATGATGAAACCAATATTGCAAAGAGTACGAATAATCCAAACGCAATCAAACAGCCTTTTGTTTTTACTGGTTTTGATTCAGTGCCCAATTCCCCAGGTTTATATTTTTTTACCATTACGCATCACTCCTTTTTATAACCTATTCGTTAAAAGAGAAAAAATCCCTTCATAGAAAGAAGGTGAATATATTTGGCATCAAAACTACCTAGTTTAGTTGTCGCGCTTGGTCTTAATACTGAAAATTTCCAAGCTAATTTACAGCGTGCAACTTTGGATATAACGCGATTCAGCTCTAATGTACAAAGTAGAGTGACAAGAAACATTAATCAGATGAACCGCGATGTACTGAATTCTATTAAGCAAATAGGCATAGGCGTAACTGCTATGGGTTTAGGCATAGGCGCTGTGCTTGGTTCGTCAGTTAATGTTGCGGCTGATTTTGAGTATGCGGTTGCGCGCGTAGGTGCGATAAGCGGCGCAACAGAAGAAGAATTAGCTAAGTTAACAGAAACGGCAAGGCAGTTAGGTAGGGATACCGCTTATACCGCTACTGAAGCAGCGCAGGCGATGCAGTCACTTTCGATGGCAGGTTTTAAAGTAAGCGAGACGATATCGGCAATGCCTGGACTCCTTGACATGGCGGCTGCTGGACAGGTGGCTTTGGCTGAAACTGCGGATATCGCAAGCAATGTCCTAAGAGCATACGGCATAGAAGCAAGCGAAATGAACAGAGTGGCTGATGTTTTGACAAAAACCTTTGTCACGTCAAACACTACATTGGAAACACTTGGTCAGACGATGAAATATGTCGGGCCTGTTGCTAGGGCTGCTGGGGTATCATTAGAGCAGGTTGCCGCAGCTGCTGGGATACTTGGAGATGTTGGGATAAAGGCTGATATGGCCGGTACTGCTCTCAGGAATATCTTCCTAAGACTATCAACCGAACCAAGCGCAGTAGTAAAAACGATGAAGGCACTTGGCATAAGCATAGAGGACGCAAACGGCAAGATACTTCCATTCCCCGATATAATCCAAAGAATAGCTGATGCTACAGCTAATGCTACAGATAAACAGAAACTTGCAGTAGCAGCGTATTTAGCTGGTGCGCGTGGTGCTCCGGCAATGTTAGCGTTACTTGATGCTGGGCCAGAAAAACTTCGGGAGTATACAAAAGAACTTGAAAACAGCACTGGCAAGGCGGCAGAAATAGCCAAAAAGCAATTGGATAACTATAAAGGTAGCCTAAAAATATTTTCTAGTTCGATAGAGGATTTGCAAATATCCATCGGTAACACATTCTTGCCGCTACTAAATAATATCGTAAAAGGCTTAACCGTACTAGCTAACGCTTTTGGTTCGCTTCCTGAGTGGGTAAAGAGTACTATAACAGTAATTGTCGCACTGGGAGCAGGTTTGCTAATCACCGGTGGCATATTTATGATATTTGTCGGTTACTTTGCCAAACTTGCAGCAAGTTTTTTGTGGGTAACGGCCAACGCTCCTTTGTTGATGACTTGGTTGACAAGGCTAACGACTCCAATAAGGGCAATAATACTTTTATTTACCTCTCTTGGATCTGTCGTTTTGCCAATGCTTACAGCGGCAGTAACTGCTTTAGGCAGGGCAATGCTGGCATTTCTATTAACTCCCCAAGGTCTTATTGTAGCCGCAATAGCTATTTTAATTACTATCGGCTATCAACTGCTTAAACATTGGGATGATGTCAAAAAAATTGGAATGGCTGTCTGGAACGGCATTAAAAGCATTATTATCGGTACGGTAAACGCCATAGATGCAAGATTTAGCGGCTTTAAAAGTTTCATGGTGGCGGCATGGAATTACATCACCAAACCGATACAACCTTTAATTGATGCCCTGGGATGGTTATTTAAAAAGATAGACAAGGGTATCGAATGGGTAAGGGGTAAATTGGGCTTACTCGAAGAGAAAAAAAAGGTAGAAGTTGATCCAGCTAAAATTGACAGCGCAAAAATTAAAGCGCAAGAATTGAAGGTACAAAAAGATAAGTTAGCTGAAAATAAAACACCAATACCTGTGGATAGTTCGCAGTTAGAACATGCCGCGTATACTTCTGAGCAGCTAAAAGATAGGCTTGACGGTATCGGAATAGAGCAGGTTGAAATTAAAGTTGATGACAAAGAACTAGCTAAAATTAACTACGAAGAAAGCCAAAAGGCTTCAAAAGAAGCGTATGAGGCAGAGAAAGAAATGATTGAAAAGAGCATAGACTTAGCCAAAAAAGCAAGAGATGAAAAGGTTGAAGCGGCTAAAGATTATGCTGACAAGCAGAAGGATTATTATGATCAGATATACGAAAAAGCTAAAGATAGCTACGCCAAAATAATTGAAGCAGCGGAATTATCAAGGGACGGCGATCTGGCGGCACTACAGGGACAACTGGATTCCATAGATGCGGAGGAAAAGAAGAGGGATCAGGATGCCGAGCGTAGCAGACTGCAAAAGGCGATAGATGAAGCAGAAACCGCAGAAGACAAGGCAAAGGCTATTGCTGAACTTGCCGAATGGACTAGGAAACAGGAAGTAGATAAAAACAAGGAAAGTATCCGCAGTCAGATGGATACCGTAAGGAATTCTTTTGAGCAGAAAAAGAAACTTGCTGAAAATAGTCTGGCTGAGGCCGAAAAAATACACAAAGCAGATACTAATGCACTTGAAACTGAAACGGACATCAAGATAGAAAAAATAGAGTCATCATATGAGATAGAAACAAATTTAGCCAACGAAAATCTTGAAAGAATTAAGAAAACATACGAGGAACAGGAACTAGCTGCTAAAGAAGCATACGAGGCTATAACTGAATCCGTAAATGAAAGATACGATAATGAGAAAGATAAGATAGATGAATTGAAGGGAGAATTAGGCGTTAAAACCAAGGACGCAGACAACGAAGACAAGTCTCCTGATAATTCAGCAAAAGACAAAAACACGGTAACTTACGCAGATGCAATCGTTGCACTAGTCGGAATGATGGCTGATACGGTAAAAGCAACGGTAGATTATTTTACGGAGGCATGGCAAGGCTTTAAGGTATTTTTTACTGATCTATGGGAAAGTATGCTAGAGCCAATGAGGGCAACCGCTGACTATTTCGAAGATGTTTGGAATGGTTTTGGAGATTTCTTTATCGGTCTGTGGGAAGGTATGTGGGAACCTATAAAATCAGTTTTAAATGTTATGATCGAAGGTATAAATTATGTTATTGATGGTTTAAATACCATAAGTGTGTCTACCCCCGACTGGGATATTCTTCCCAATAGCATTCAAAACAAAACTTGGGGAGTGAATATAGCTAATATACCCGTACTACACGGAGGAGGTATATTTAAGGCACCCTTCGGGCAAGTTGAAGGATTGGCTTTGCTCGCGAATGGTGAAAGAGTGATTCCGGAAGGTGAGTCAACTGCGCAAACAGTCAACCACACCGGAACTATACGTGTAGAAGGTGTAAATAATCAGAATCAGCTAATGGGTGCTGTAGATATTATCATGGATCAACTTCGCCGGGAGGTGCGTATCTAGTGGCAAGTTTATACACTTCTGCCGATGTGCTTATTACAGATCGCGTCACCTCCGTTATTCCAGACTACGAAACCCAAGAGGTTGAAAATAAGCTGCTTGATAATTCAATCCATATCCAAACTATAGGCAGTCCGGCGCGGATTTGTGAAGTTGCATTAATTGTCACATCTGTAACCGACAAGAACAGTATAGACGTCTATAAGTCGCTAAAAACGCCCGTAAAAGTCACCGCAGACGGCAATTATTACACAGGCATAATTCGCGGCAGTCCGAAGTGGGAAAAGTTAGCGCCTGGAACTTACAAAACAAGCTTTACCCTGATTGTCTCCGAGGAGGGCACAGTATGAGAGCTTTACCCGCTGATATCCAGGCCCGCATAAACCTAGTTCAGCAAACCATCTACAATAACGCCGATCCGCGTATGGAGGCCGTAATAGTCAAAGCAAACCGTACCCTTGACATCCAAACAATTCGTAGCGGAACCCTGGGTAGCGTTGACTTAGCCCCCAAAATCGTAGTCGATGCCGCAACTGAAATATGGATCGTTGCTGTTGTGAGTGGTCAAGCTGTCGTAAATGTCTATACCTATGCCGAAACGATTGATTTTACTGCGCCTGACAGGACATTCACCCTTGCCACTGAGGAAGTTGATGCGAAGGTCAGGGATGTGTCGATTACCTTCGATGGTGAACTGCCCTGGCTCTTTTGGGTAGAGAGAGGCGTGAGTTATGATAAGATTTGGGCGCTGCAGTGGGACGGAACCGGTACGCAACCGGCAGGTACAGAATTAGTTTCAGTGGCGAGGTGATAATGTGGCGACTACAATTTTAACTCCAGCAGACCTTGATGCAATACGTTCTAACCTTGACGGTGATTACGTCCTTGGCGCTGACATAGACCTGGTAGGATACGCTAACTGGGTGCCTATCGGAACCACAGCAGCACCGTTCACGGGCAAATTAGACGGATCTCCATATACAATATCTAACCTGACAATTGACCGGGCGAGTACGGACAATGTAGGACTTTTCGGCGTATGCGAATTTGATGTTTTGGCTAATGCTCCGAATATAAAGAATGTAAACATCACAGGAGCCAATATTACCGGTCAGGATAATGTTGGAGTACTGGCTGGGAAAATAACAACAACGCAATATACGACAAACGGTTTTAACCTAGCTGAAAATTGTTCGTCGACAGGCACTGTAAGCGGCAGAACTAACGCGGGCGGCCTTGTCGGTTATGCCGAAGGCGTTGAGGCAGGAGTAGACTACGGAGACGAAGATTATTACCGAATCGGCAGAATAGCTTCTTGCTACTCTCTGGCAGCCGTAACCGGATCTGGCGAGAATATCGGTGGTCTTGTCGGGTACCTAAAATATCTCAAATTATACCAGTCTCATGCAACAGGAATTATTGCAGGCGGCGACATAGTAGGTGGTCTAGTAGGGTATTATTTTGACTGCCCTTGTGAGTTTGCTTATGCGACAGGAGTAGTCACCGGAAAAAAATGTGTCGGTGGTTTAATCGGCTATGCTGGCAATAGGTCACTGGTTAGAAAATCCTATGCCGAAGGTGATGTAACCGGCACTGAGATAATTACAGAACCTGAGATTTGGAATACAAGTCTCATCGGTGTCGGTGGACTTGTCGGCTTCATGGATTTTGAGCTAATTGATAGATGTTATGCGCTTGGCGATGTGATCGGTATATATCGTGCAGGAGGCCTGGTTGGTGCTGGCAATAGCGGCGGGTATAGATCGCCAAACATAGCTAATTCCTTTGCCCAGGGCAATGTGTCAGCAACAGGGCATGTTGGCGGCGTAATAGGTTATGTATTTCCCTATTATTTGGACTTTAGAAACGTCTATTGCACAGGCTCTGTGACCGGCAGTAGGAGAGGGGCAATCATTGGCTATCGCGGAGCACCGTATTTCCCTGAAGACCCGATAGGCACCATAACATACGAAACACCGGCATACTACAACAGTGACACAAATACTGCGTCAAATACCCATGGCGGGGAAGGAAAAACTACAAACGAACTAGGAATAGAAACTACATTCCAGGAGGACTGGTTTAGTTTCGACTATTACTTTGTGATCGATCAGGATGAAAGTCCTTACCCGATTCTGAAAATTTTCTACGACCCGCTGGGAATTGTTATTTCGGCTATAAAAGGCAGTGCAACACAAGGTTTGGTTTGTGCTTATGCGATTGATGGGGCGACATATTACCGCAAATTCGATGGTACAAGTTGGGCGGCAGCGGTAGAAGTGACCGAATTGCCTGCCGGTACTGACACGCTGGGTACGTTCAAAACAAACGATGATAGGATAGGGTTTGTTGCCGATGTTGATGGGGTTATGACACTGGCACTCACAGAGGAAGACAGTATGACGATTGAATATACAAAAACGTTACCTCCTGGGACATGCGGAAACTTGATTCAAACAGTAGAAGACGTGCCTAAGATGTATTATGTCAATGCGGTACAGTCAATGTCCAAGAGCGAAGCTGCTTTTTCGAATGACTGGGGAACGCTTGCCTTTGGTGTCGTTGTGAACATGGCCTCAGATAGCTATATTTCGCACCTGATAGCTAAGTATTTTGACGGCAAAACCTGGCTTGCCTGGCGTTCGAGAGGGCAGCACAGAATATTCCCACAAGATGAGACGATAGAGGTGGAAGAGGTATTGGGGCTGGTCAGCGGTAGTATTACGATTCGGCAGGATACGCCGGTTATATCTGTATCCTTGGAAGTCAATGGATTAGGCGGCGATCAATATGTTTAGTGGTGGATTGGGAACAATAGCAGATCCCTATCTAATTTCTAACTTGACAGATTTGAATAATATCAGAAATTATCTAAGCGCACACTACAAGCTAACGGCTGACATAGACGCATCAGAGACAGAGACTTGGAATAACGGCGCAGGTTGGATTCCAATAGGGACATTTAACGGAACAATTGAAGGCATGGGTTATAAAATATCAGGTCTATATATAAATAGAACTTCAGATCAAAGTGGTCTTTTTATTGGTTCTGGAAGTGGAACCGTCCATCAATTAGGACTCGTTAACGTAGACATAACGGGTGCTAATTATGTAGGTGTATTTGGAGGACTTGTTGCAATAGATATTTCAGAATGTTTTTGTACGGGTGCGATAAACGGTAGTTTATACGTTGGAGGAGTAGCTGGTTATCTCTTTACGTCAGGTACTGTCGCTAATTGTCAATCCTTTTGTACCGTTATGGGCACGCAACACGTTGGAGGAGTAGTTGGTAGGGGATATCAGTCACAAATTACTAATTCATACTCAGTTGGTCTTGTAATTGGTTCAACTGATACAGGAGGGATGATTGGCAGCGTAGCATCAGGTGTTACGGTAATCAACTCTTACTGGGACACAGAGGTGTCTGGTCAATCAACAAGCGCAGGTGGGGAAGGTAAGACAACTAGCGAAATGCATAATCAAGCCACATTTATTGATTGGGATTTTGATGGGATTTGGAAAATAGATAATTACTATAACAACCGGTACCCATATTTTGTTTGGCAAAATTTTATAATAAATGAATATATCCCAAATTACCCGCCAGCATCAAAAATAAAACTAAATTTCAAAGCTGGCGACTCAGATCCCCTACTGATGGGATCTTTTTACGTTGACAGGACAAATTTTGCCGTAGGCAGGGCAAATGTGTCAGTGGATGCACGGAATAGTATTGGGAAGTATCTCAAAGACCAGACATTTGATGAGAGAAATGTTTATTCCAAAGTAGTTACTCAGTCATTACTAACCCAAATCCTCACAGGTGCCGGTATAACAAACTATTATGTCGGTCCTGAAACTGCTGAGTTAGGCATGGAATTTTCACCCAACCAGGATATTCTGAGCGGCATTAATGACGTTTTAACGACTGTCCGGGACTGGATGATTCGAGAGGAACCAGACGGCAAGGTAGTCATTGCAGAGCGCACAGATGAAGCGTTTACACAGCCTGGGACGTATACATTTTACCGGAACCGGGACGTATTCTCCAGGTCAGTTACGAAGGATGACAACAACACGTATGGGCGGGTGTGCGTGCATACCTCAGATTTCGCAGTTAAGGCATATAGGCCAGTATCGTCAAATCTGGGCTGGCTACCTCCTGCACAGAAAACGCTATATCAGCAGTGCCCGGATGGTACTACATCGATCCAGGCGGCGGCATTGGCTACTGAGATAGCTGAACAGCTAAGTAACTCTGGTGAGGTAGAAGAATTTGTTGGGCCGATCCGACCGCAGGTGATGCCGGGGGATGCAGCGCAGATCGTCGACGAGGACGGGCCTAATTTGCTGGGTACTATTACAACGGTGACACACAGATTTGGCAAAGATGGGTTTTATACTCAGTTTACCGTGGACAGTGGTGGCAAGATTAATAAACCGCTATTGTCGGACTATTTGAAGCAGATTTCGGCGGGGACGGTTAAATCTAAAATATTATCTTAGGTATACAAAAAGTATACAAGTATACCTATGTATACCTCAGTGAAATCAAGGCTTGAAAGTATACCTCCAAAACGGGGGTTATTTTAATTTAAACAGGAGGTGCAAGATGGAAAACACATTTAAAACTCTAGTAGCAGTAAGTGGGGCAGCGGTGTCCTTTTTCTTCGGCGGTTGGTCAACACTGCTGGGCGTGTTGCTGGCCTTTGTGGTTATGGATTATCTCTCAGGTATGGTGGCGGCTGCTATCGAAGGAGTGCTGTCAAGTTCTGTCGGGCTGAAAGGCATAGCTAGAAAAGTATTTATTTTCGGTATGGTGGCAGTGGCCCACCTAGTAGACACAGCTATTGCTCAGGGACACGTATTCAGGGATGCAGTTATATTTTTTTACCTGTCCAACGAACTCCTGAGTATAGTCGAAAATTCCGGCAGGATCGGACTGCCGGTGCCGGACATTATTAAGCAGGCCGTTGAGATTTTAAAAGGGAAGTCAGGCGGCAAGGAGGAAAAGGAAAATGTTTAGAGTAACAATAGATCCCGGGCATGGCGGAAAAGACCCTGGTGCCATCGGCCCGACAGGAGTGCATGAAGCGGACGTAAATCTGGCAGTAGCGAGAAAAGTAAGCGAACTTTTACAACCGGTGATGACCGCAATTTTGACAAGAGACGCTAATTATGCTCTTGGTTCAAGCCTTGGTGGTGACTTATCTGCCAGGGCGAATAAAGCAAATCAGTCCGGTGCCGATGTTTTTGTTTCGATTCACTGCAATGCTGCTGCTGATGCAACGGCGCATGGCACGGAAACACACTGCTATCCAGGCAGCGTAAAAGGCGCTGTACTTGCTCAATGCTTGCAGGATCGTTTAGTTCCTGCCCTGGGCTTAGCTGACCGGGGAACAAAACAGTCAAACTTTGCCGTTCTTAGGCAGAGTAAAATGCCATCTGCATTAGTGGAGTTAGCTTTCATATCAAATTCAGTAGAGGAAAAATTACTGCAGTCGGAAGATTTTCAGAACAGGGCTGCTATGGCTATCGCTCGAGGGATATGTGATTTTCTTGGAGTAGAACTGCCGGAACCTGCACCGAAACAACCGGGCCAGGAGCAATGGAAGATTGATATTATGGAGGAAGCAAAGAAGGCCGGTCTGATTGTCGGGGATCATAATCCGGATGAGCCGGTTACTGCCTGGTTTTTACTCAAGGTTGCGTTGAACGCATTGAAGGCGAGGGGATAGGATGCCCAAAACAGAGGTTATTAATAATTCCAGTGGTGAGTTTGGCGGGTATTTGATATTTTGTCCGGGCTGTAAAACACATCATTTATTTGACAGTAGATGGTCATTTAATGGTGATTTTGAAAAACCCACATTTTCACCGTCTATGCTAGTTAATCAACATGATTCTGGCTCAAGATGCCATAGTTTCGTGAGTGAAGGGAAAATACAATTTCTTAGTGATTGTTTTCATGAACTGGCGAATAAAACTGTAGAATTGCCTGATATTGATTAGTTAGTTTAGCCCTGGCCTATGCGGTCGGGGCTTTTTATTTTGTCCAACTTTATAAAATAAGTGTTGACTAGGTGTACCACCTGTGGTATACTTATATACAAGAAGAGGGAAACAAAATAACACGGCGGGAGCCGGAGGGAGATAGAATATTATGATAAAATGTAAAAAATGTGGCAAATTATGGGATGATGGGACGGATAATTTTTTGGAGGGTATTGGAGTGGTTGGACTTAAGAGCGATACTAACCTTTGTCCTGATTGTATACAGATCGAAAATAACTTAAATAATACCCAGATTATTTTTGATAACGCTGGTGGGGTTACGCTGCAACTGCCTGGATTTTCGCACTACTATCAAAATCCTAAGCAGGCAGCCGAACACTATCACGATTTTATGGTGGATGGCACTACCGAGGGATGGGACGGACACGAAGAAGAGGCGGCAGAACTGGAACCAGAAGACGAGCAGATCAGGGTAGGCGGGTATAAGGTTTATGGTCACTCAGATATTATGGACGAGTGTGAAAACGATACAAGCACAGCATGGGGCAATATTGATGATTTTTGCACCGAGTTGACAAGGTTGCGTGATGCAAACGGAAACAGAAACATGAAAATTTACAACGGCGAAAACATCAACATCACAATAGTAACAGACCTGGGAGATACAATCATCCCAGCGAAAACCACAGTTGAAGTAGAAATACCTGAGGATGCAGTTCTAAACCTGCACGATGCCAGCATGTACGTGGAGGAGGAAGGCAGTTGGTACAGTAAAACGGAACAATGCGGCACCGGTGCAGACATGGAAATTTACTCGGAAGATATTCTCCTTGACCACGTTAGCTTCACAACAGACACCGACTGGGTTAAGGAAAATGACGAGGAAGTATACGACGTTCTGCATGACATTATGGATGATTTTGTCTCAGACGAGCAAAACTCATGCGACAATGAAGACATGGAAAACTTCGAGGCTGGCAACTGGAAAGTTGAATACCTGTTCCGCGACGGTGAAGCGATATATACAGCAGGGCGCGATGACCAGCATCTGGCTAACCAGGATGGATGGTCGAGAGACAAGATTAGCGACATTGAACCTGAGAAAATTTCTCTTTACAAAAACATGTTATAACACAAAAACCAGGCCCGTTCCGCTCATCGGGCGGGCCGCACAGGAGGACATCATGGGAATAGCACCAGAAAATGAGCGCGTACCGATCACTTTTCCGCGCGAGTTGGCAAAAAAGCTCAGAGAGTTGGCTGAGCTTGACAAAAGAACACTGTCGATGTATTTAACTATTATTTTAGAAAAGCACGTCAAAGAAATTGAAAAAGGTGTTGACTAGGTGTTGCACCAGTGATATACTTATATCAGTAGAAAACAGCCGGGAGAACCGGTTAAGGGGGAAAATTAATGAAATCAGACATCGTCATGCTAGATTATACCGAACTAAAAAATAAAGTTTGGGGTAGTAGTCTTTTGAACGCCAGAAAAGATTTACTCGAATGTCTAGGTCTCGTAGAAGCAGAACCAGACGAAGCTCCAGACTACATTCAAAGAAGAGATTTGTTTTTAGAACTGGCCGCAATTGAGCAAGAAATAGCCAGTTCTAAGTTAAAAAAAATACTAGAAAGACAGGAAACAACAACCTGCCTACGATGCGGTAAGTTATTTCGGGAATGCGAGTGCGATTAGTTCCAACGGCTTGGGGTTAGCCGAAAAAGCCCCGCCAGGAAATAAATCAGAGGGGGAATTTTGATGAATCTTCTAATAAATAACAGAACTTTCGACAAAGGAACCAACCCCGGAGGCGGGGCGTATGTAGAAATATTTATGACAGAAGAGGAAATGGGAAAAGCGTCTACGGGAAAAACGTGTGGCAACGGTCAATATATTTGTGAAGTGCTGTTTGTACCCACAAGGTGGGATGCTAGTTGCCCACGCTACTATGCTGCTAAAATAGACCGGCGCTTAGTAGTAAACTATGGTGTTCCGATGGACGACGGGGAGAACGCTAAGGGAATATTATTTTTGGAAAAACTAAAGGAGTTATTTTCCTGGACAGAATACCGTTCGGAAAAATTAGCTCTAGGAGGAAAATAAATCAGAGGGGGAATTTTGATGGATACTCTTATTTATATATCAAATTGCTACAGAAATTTTGTACCTTGGGCGCAGGGTTGGTTTTTGGCAACAGAGGAAACACTGTGGATGTATACTGAAACAAAAGCTATGTGGGACTGTCACAGATAGTTTAGCCGCCTCCGGGCGGTTATTTTTATTCCACAAAACACGCATATTTTAACCCGTTACCGAATAGCTTTTGAGTAACGCATTAACGAAGTTAAGAGTAACGCAAAAAAGCAGTAGGGCAGTTGTGGCCCTACTGAAAATAGGCTATAATATACCCAACAGATCCTCCCGCGCCTCTTGATAATGCGTACCAGGGGAGGACATTTGTTTTGCATGACGAATTATATTATTATGTTCTTACTGGCACTAAGAACCCAAAGTATATCTACTTTAAGCCTTCGTAGGGCTTATTTTTTGTTCTTTTTTGGTCTTGTCGGCTATGTCTTTGGCGGCTTTGTTGATGTCGTAGCTGTCGCGGTCGCAAGCCTTGTCTTTGTATTTTAAATTCAAAAGAGAAATCACATTATCACCTCAACTGTATTATTAACCTGCAATTCGTAACATATACTATACAGGAGGTGGTACTTTGAACTTTGAGCAAATCCAACTACCGAAAGACTTAGCTCAGACACTGGCTGCCATATATCAAAAGGCGGCAAAGCATAACCCTAAAATTGATCAAGATTCGTTTGTAAGACAGGTAATAATGGAGTGGTTGGAGCCGTATGGGAGGCAAGAAGAAAAAATATCTACCAAAAGAAGCAATGTCATGCTAAAAAATAGTGTCAAGGTAGCCATAGATGCAAGCGGGAAAACTATTACTCAAGTAGCAAAAGAAATAGGCGTTAATCGTGTTTATCTCAGTAAAGTTATAAATGAACAATGTGAGCCTTCGGTGGTTGTTTTGTTATTGCTCTTGGAATCCCTAAGAGTCCCTACTGAAAAAATCAAGGAGCTATTTTACCTAGAACCCGTTACGGCGGAGGAATAAATTACCGCTAAGCGGGTTATTTTTATTGGTTATATCGGACAAGTTGTAGCGAATAAGATTTAATCACCGTATCAAATTAGCTACAAGGGGGAAATGCCGATGATAGTAAAAATAAATGGTCGTGTTGTAAATTATAATACAGCCGTTACTAAGCCTATAAAAAACGATACTTTTTCCTGGAAAAGCGTTACCAAAGAACCCGAAAACGTTACTATTCCGCAAAAACCTGAAACGGCACAGCCAAAAACAGAAACAGAAACTTTACGCGACAGACTGGCCCGTATCCGCGAGGCCGCCAAACGTCACATATTACCACTGACAACGGGCATAAACCTCCTGGCCATGGCCCCGATAAGCACATTAGCAGGGCAATACAGCGTAGCAACTCAGGCCGTACCAGTAGCAGCAAAGACGTATATGGGCATAGCACCGGCACTACAGCCCGTTATCAGTATGTTGCAGGAACTTGCCCTCCCCGTCGGAATCGGTATGGCTATATGGGGGCTTATCGAGATTATCATAGGCAATCCAGGAGGCAAGGACAAAATCAAGTATGCCATGCTTGGCTATATCGGGGTGTTTATCATTCCGTTCTTTTTCTATCAGATCAAGGGTGCCTTGTCGGTGATGCCGTTGGCTATGGGGCTGCTGGGGGTGGCTTAATTGCCTGGAATAGCTGCTTGGTTGGTCGGCATGGGACTAAAGAAAGCTGCCGGTTGGGTAGCTACGTTGGCAGCCGCCGGGACAGCGTTCTACTACTACAGTTTTGAGATCTGCCTGATGGGTGCTATGGTGTCATTACTGTTCTCGATGTTCGGGTTTTCGCTGGCCCGGAAGGGTGTACTGTTTTCGGTGGCGTTGTTTGTAGTGGTGCAGGTATTAGGTAAAGCAATTTAAGGAGGGGTAATTTTGTTAGCTGACTTATGTTATTTCGGTTTAATCTGTATGTGTTTGGGCGGGTTTATTACCGTTATATTTGGCCCGTTTATTAGAAAATTCGGGGGTAGGGTTAAATGAGAAAATATCTACCGTCGCTTCCCTCTGTCCCAGCACTTACCCCGGGTAAGCAGTTGCCCCAAAATAAACCATATTGCCGACATCAGCAAAATGGTCAGCAGGATTACATAGACGCAGAATGGTACGAAACTGAGCAAAAACAGCGTTTTAATCTCCGCAGTCACTACCAGATCGTTGCTCCACCACATCGAGTTATCCGCATCCGGCCGGATACATCGGCCAGGAACTGGTACACCGAGGATATAGCGAAAACTATCACAGATGCTTTTAAAATCCCGTTAGATAGGTTTTACTTTGAGGACGGTTGGAAGCTCCGGTACCGGCAACCTGACCGGGCCACTTGGGAGATAGATTATGCCTCCGACACTATAGATTTTCTACTAACAGTGCCGGGGGATCGGGTAGATAGTTGGGTGCGGCGACTGTCTGGCATTTGGGATAAGTCAACTATCACAGTCGATGATGACTACAGCGAAGCCTGGGATAAAGAAACGACCGTTATCTATGAACTGGTGCTAAGAAAGCATGATATGTATTCGTTGCTTACCGACGCGAAAAACAACTTACCTCTGCCATCACTCCTGCAGGGTGTTAAATCTCTCGAGGTAGGCGACAAGGCAAAAGTTTTTATCCTGTTTGACCCTGTTGGTAGGCTTGACTGGAACGCGACATACCAAGAGGCTTGGGAAATGCTCAGGAACGGCAGACAGCCGATAAAAAGGAACGGTGATGCTCGAGGCTATTTCCGTTTAGGTTTGACCTGCACTGGCCAGCTGATGCAGGAGGTTATGGTCGGTATCGGAGACATGATCAAGTCAGATAAGCAGGAAAATAGGTACGCCAAGAAGGAAGTTGACCCCGAAGCAGGACTGTTTGCTATAGAAAATCTAACCAGCGCCACAAAGCGCAAAGGTGGCATGGGTGCGCTCAGGACTTACCTTTGGATAATCTCTCAGTCTGACGATCAGGGCCGCAGGGAATCGACAGCCAGGACGCTTGCCAGTGCTTTTGCTGACTTGGCCGCTGATAACGAATTTGAGACCCGGGAGATTAAGAATCGGAAGAAGAAGGCCGCAGTTATCGAATCTATGCTGACTAAACGCCTGCCCAAACTGAAATTTAACTACAGTATTTTAAGCACTGCCGAGGCCGGGAAGTTAATTCAGATTCCGGGCCGGGAACTGCAAGAGGATTACCCGCAGGTGCAGGGGATTAAACTCCAGGAAGTCACTCTGCCGGCTGAGCTTTTCGGCAATACCGGTATTCCCTTGGGCAGGGTTACTGACCGTGGAGTCACCCGGGAAGCTAAATTACCTATTCACGACCACGACATTGAGTGTAAAGGAGAGATCAATTATGGCAATATGGGCTCCGGTAAGACAGGGAGGGGGATTGTGCTTGCTGTCAACGGTGTTAAAAACGGGCGGACGGTATTTTTCTTTGATATGGCCGATGGTGCCGCTATTGATGCTGTCCGGGATAGCTTGTCAAGCGATATACCTGATTCAAAAATACTTGACCTAGACTTTGGAGACAAGCACTGGCCAATACCTTTAACCTTGACTGATATAGCTATCCGGGGGAGCGCTGGGGATGAATTAGACGCTTTAGACGCAGCGGAAAAAATGACTGACTACCTGCACACTTTTATAAACCAGTTAGCTTCCAGCGAGTTTTCAGACCGCATGGAGTATTTTCTTAGTCCTGTCGGCAAAGGTGTACTCACAGATCCGCGCCGAGGGTTACTAGACGTGGTGCTGGCTTTATCGTCCCCAGTTTACAGAGAGGAGTTATTGCAGGACCCGGTTATCCAGTCTCAGTCGGAAGTTGTTGACGTGCTTAGAGAGTTACAAGCCAAAGCCGTGAAAGGTACGGATAAAACTTTAGTGCAGCCCATCCTTGACCGGCTGAATTTGTTGGCTGGTAAAAGGACGCTGGCTAACATTTTTCTGCAGCAGGAGAAGCTGAAAGCCGACGGCAAGCCTGTTTTGGATTTTAGGCAGATGATGGACGAAGGAGGGTATTTCGTCGGGTTACGCATCCCCAAAGCAGAGTTAGGCAAAGACGGAGTTAATCGGGTAGCTTCATTCTTGATGGCAAAAATCTGGCTGGCAACATTATCGCGTCTGGACACGGCACAGAAAGATCGCAAACCGTTCTACACAATCATTGATGAGCCCCACAACTGTCTTGAAGGCACGGGCCCGTTGTTGGACGGCGAGATCGGGGTGGAGGCCCGGAAGTACAGAAATAAGATGATTTTCCTTGCTCACAGCGCAGAGCAGTTCGGTAAGTATAAAGCAGGCATTTACGCCGGGGGGCCGTTCTTTAACTTTTTTAAGACGGAGCTACAGAAAACCTTTACTGACCATGCAGAGAAATTAACTCCGTTGGAAGCCCGCAGTCTTTATGAGCAGTTGCCAAAGCGTTGGGTTGCTGCTTGCAAGATGGAGTTGCCTGGTACTGATTCACTACCTGCTTTTATCTGCCACATGACGGCCCCGCCAAAGCCGGTTAAGGATAGGAGCTATCGGCGGGCAGAATGTTCTAAGCAGTTTGGCCGGCACTGGAAAGAGGTTACTGAGTACATTCAGGGGAAACGTAGAATTACCTTGCAGGATGAGGCTTGGCGGGAGGAACGGCAGGCTGAGGCCAAAGCCCAAAAGAAAAGCAAAAAGGGGGATTAGATTATGCTCATACAAGTACCCGCCGCGACAAAGATAGTTGGTTTAATCATGGCTGGCATTATGATGATGTCTGGCTTAAATAATATTAGCGACAATAACAAATCTGTAGTTTATAGAAATGACGGATATTATGAAATTATAGACGAAACCAACAAAAGTATGATCTATACCTATGTTGATATACAGGAAAACCCAAGCGAGCATACAATGGATTGGCTTGACGGAGTTGTGGTATTCAGAAAAGACGGCGAGGTATTGAACTGGGAAGAGTCAGGCATGGGAAGGCACACCGAAGATTCTATCTCTATGTATGAATTGTATGAGAGTTTAGATGTTGAAGAAAAAGCCGTTTTTGATAGCCGCATGGATAGTATGAATACGGTAGAAAAATACGAAAAATTTCTAAAGGACATGAAAAAACAGGCAACTAAAACTAAAGTTGACGAGAGATGGTTCAATAAATAAGCAAAGGCAGGCGGAGGTTAAGGGAGGCTAAGAAGAAAAAATAAAAACTGCTTAATACCCCATTCTTAAAAGAGGATGGGGTATTTATGTATTAGGGTAGGTATTATTGTATTTACATTTACAAAACGATATACTATTAATTAACATACTTCCACTAACAAAAGTTGCTAATTAACTTACAATATTATATAATGTAGTATCCTTAAAATACTGAACATATGTTTGTATTATTTTAATGTCATAATAAGTCGAAATATTATTAGAGGAAAAAGAAAATAATTGTAGAATATGTTTAAAAACATAGCTGTCTATGATAGTTTTTTAAAAATCTTATTATTTTAAATCATTTTTTTCAATAATCCAAAGATCATCTACATGAACACGTTCCCCTAATAAATCGGAAAAAGATTTAGCCACAGTCAATGCAACTTTTAATGATGGTATATAATGACCATTTTCCATTTGTGATATTTGTGCAGGTTTCATGTTTATGTGTTCTGCTAATTCATCTTGTAGAATTTTAGGTATTCTTTTTAATCGATATTGTTTGATTCTGATTTTCATATAGGCTCCTTGGTATACACTAAAATAACTTTAAGTTTTTATTTTTCTATGTATGTTATTACAATACCTTCCTATGACACACCTAGCTTTTATATAGCTAGGTAGTTGATTGGCGTATAAGTTAAATTTATAATATCTTTATCAATCATTTTATTTTATCTAAAATATTTACAAAAGCCCCCTACTATAGAATTAAAGTGTGTTAAAATATTCATAGTTAAGTAATTAAAAAACCGAGGTGATTTATTATTGCAAGTGTCAACAAGATCAAAAAAGATATTAAAACTTTATATTAGTTTAAATATCTTTAAATAAAGGGTATATTTATATACAATTAATGATTTAATCTATCTAAATAGCAACATAAATTCATTTATCGTTTCTTGACCATCATCAAATTATGGAGGTACAAGTTATTGAGAAAAAAATTAGAATCTATTTTGGAAAGAGCAGCTGAACTTGGGATAAAGGGCTTAGTAGAAATGGATAACTTGGGATCTATCATAGAAAAAGAAGAGCAAGAAATCAATAATATGCTTGAATTATCAGATTATATTACTGAAGAAATAATAAACCTGTAGGAATAGCACCTACAGGTTTTGCGTTTATATCTTTTTTATTTATTTTGGATATTGAACGGTACGCCCCGCCTCCACCATCAATATCCAAAAATTTTAGGTAGAAGTGAATGTCAATAAAATCAGTGCTTACAACAACTTTTTCTACATAATTGCCTATGAACTTCTTGCAAGCGTCAATGTCTTTGTCTTCTACGGCCTGACGATGCTGGTTTAAATAATTAATAATCATATCCTCAGTAATCAATGATCTTAAAGCCAGAGTTCGAGACTCTTCTAAACGAGTTTCGAGCATGGCTTTTTTATTTTCCAGTTCATTTAGTTTATCTGAAAAACTTGCAAACGGTGCTCCATTAGCTACAGCCATCACCAGGTTATCAATTTGCTTTTTTGTTTCTTTAAGCTCCGTTTCAAGTAATTCCAATTCTGCATTTCTTTCTGTAGTAGTTTTTTGATTGTATTCGTTAATCTTTTGTACTAATATTGAAACTCTCTCCGGAACAAATATTTCTTGGTAGAGTTTGTCCAATACGATATTCTCAAGAATTTCTTTCCGAATGCGTGGGTTACTACAATCTTTTTGTCGGTTACGTTTATTGCACTCATAATAAGAGTATCTTACGGTTTCGGTTTTTGTTTTGTAGGATCCGCTATTTCCTACCATGGCAGCTTCGCATTCATTACAATAAACTAAGCCTTGTAGTAAATAATTAACTTTTGCTTTGTTCCTGGCTTTAGCATGTTTACGCGTATCCATCTTTTCTTGCACCCTCTCAAATAAGTCTTTGTCAATGATTGCCGGAAAGGCATTTTCAACTTTTATAATTTCTTCCTCTGATTTTGATTTATGGTTATTTCTTTTTCCGTCAGATTTACTGGCACTTCTGTTATAAAGATATGTCCCAATATATTTCTCATTACGAAGAAGTTCGTATAGACTATTTTTAGCAAATTTACCACCAAGCTTTGTAGTATAACCCCTTAAATGTAATTCCTTTATCAGGGTACCATAACCTAATCCTTGATCATAAAGTTCAAAAATCAATTTAACGGCTTCAACTTCTTTAGTATTAGCACTAATAATATATTGCTTTGTAGCAGGGTCTACGTCCAATCCTAGGGGTGGACGACCACCATTATGCTTACAGCTCCGGGCATTCTCTTTTAGCCCCTTCATGGCCTCCCTAGCCAGGTTCTTGGAGTAGTATTCAGCCATTCCTTCTAAGAGACTTTCCAAAATAACACTTTCCGGGCTATCGTCAAGTTTCTCGGTGATGCTTATAAGCTTAACCCCTGCCGTTTTTAATTCTCTTTTATAGAAGGCACTGTCATATCTATTCCGGGCAAACCTGTCCAACTTATGGATTAGTATAACCTCAAATATGCCTTTATTTGCATCGTCTATCATTTTAAGAAAGCCAGGCCGATTATCGGTTGTAGCGGATCTGGCTTCATCAGTATATATTTTTACTATAGAAATATTATTTGCCCGGGCGTATTCTTTTATTTCATACACCTGGGCATCTATAGATTCTTCTCTTTGGTTGTCTGATGAATACCTGGCGTAAATTACTCCCCGTAACACACTACTCCAACTCCTTGATTATTTTTGTTACTATTCCTACTATCTCTAATTCCCTTGGCTCTATCGTTTTATACTTTGAGTTGGCTGGTTCCAATACCGGAAGTCCGTTTTTAATATAAAATCGTTTACAGGTTACTTCATCACCTATTCTTGCAATTATAGTTTGTCCCATTTCTGCTGTAGGTTGCTTACGAACCAATACTAAATCACCGTGCTCAATACCTACGTCAAGCATACTATCTCCTTTGATACGCAAGGCAAATGATTCATTATTGTAAATTGACATTGGGAGAGGATAGTTACCTTCAAATATTTCAGGATGTAAGTTTGGTTCGCCAGCTGGTACCTCTCCTAAAATAGGTATTTCCTTTATTGTTTTAAGGTCATTGTAATCTTTCTTTAGCTGTTTTAATTTATCTAATCTCTGAACTTTTTTGTAAATAGGGTTACCTTTATCGAAGAAAAAGGTTATTGGTACATCACCATACAATGCTATGGTTTCAAGCATCTTGTAAGATGGATTCCTTTGATTCGTAATGTATTTATGGAGGCTTGAAGGACTTATTTCGTGCCCTGTCTTTTGCTCAATGGCCTTAGAAAAATCAATATAACTAAGGTTATTTCTTATTTTATCGATTTTGCTTCCTAAGTCCATAAATTTAACACAACCTTTTTTTAAAGTAATTTTAAGCAAATAATAGATATATTGATGATGGTAAAAATAAACACAAAAAATAAGCAAATATAGGCTTAAATGTACTTTGCGTCTATGTGTACTATTAGTCTATACTATGTGCAGGACATGTACTCTAAGTATATACAGGTGGTGATAAAATTATGCATACGCAAAAGATAAATATTAAAAATAATATTAAAAAGCAAATACTCAAAATAAACAGCACTCAATCTAACAAAATAACGATTGCAGGACTTGCTAAAACTGTAGGTGTGACACCTGACCATTTATTCAAAATAATTCGCGGTGATCGTTTCCCATCAATGCAGCTACAATTTAAAATAGCACAATGTCTACAGTGTGAAGTAGGGGATATTTTCATGCCTGAAACGTGTACTGAGTACATAGACAAGTGCGTTTGAGCAACAAAAACTTATTAAAACTATATACTAAATGTATACGGTTTGTCAACTAGAAGGTGAATCTATATGTTATACGACGCCACAGCAATCGTCAGAATCGACAGGAAAACAGGTAAAGAAATTAGCACTACTTACGCTAACATTCGACCTTCCACTGGTTCGTTAGAGGACTATTTAGCCCCAGCAACTGAGTATCTGGCTAAGGTGCTTCGTAGGGACGCTCACACATGTAACCAAAATTTAAGGGGTGATGAAGATAGCTAAATTAGCCCTTAATCCAGAATTTAACCTTTATGAACGTAACGGTCTGGTCTTTTGTAGTAGTCGTCAGGTAGCGGAAAGTTTTAATAAAAGGCATGACAATGTTCTACGGGATATAGAAAATACCATAGATTCGCTCCTCAAAATTGAGGAGTCAGATTGGAAAAACAACTTCATTGAATCATCCTACAAAGAGCGCGGAAAGAAATACCCAGAGTATCTATTATCCCGCGACGGATTTACCCTTTTAACTATGGGTTTTACTGGGGAAAAGGCACTTAGATTTAAAATTGCCTATATTAAACGCTTTAACAACATGGAAGCCTTCATCAAATCATTACTTGCAACTAAAATAGAATTTCCTGCTTTTACCGATGCAATTATGTCAGCTCACGAAGAACCAAAGCACTATCATTTTTCAAATGAAATTAACATGATTTACCGCATTGTGCTGGGCATGGATGCCAAGAAGTTTCGAGAAGCTCACGGCATAGAAAAAGGAGCAGTGATTAAGCCACATCTAACATTAAATCAAATCCAGGCTGTAGAAACATTGCAACGCTGTGACATTGGGCTTATCCTAGCTATTTCAGATTTTCAACAGCGGAAAAATGCTTTAGAAAATCACTTTAAAAAAATAGTAGCTAGTAGATGCAAGTTAATTGCTACAGCTTAAACCTAATAGGCACAGAGGGGCAGGTAATTATTATGCTCGTAATCGTTAAATACACTTCCAGGCGGGATACCTTAGAAACTATTAAACGTGAAGTCATCGGGCAGGTGCCTGGTAGCTTTGATGAGCAAATTGATGGGCTGGCACGGTTTTATGCAAACCGTCTACGTGGTTTGGCGAAAGGGGAAGATGTAAGTGAACATCTACAGACAGGCCCGGATACAGGCAGGATTTCGAAGTAGGTTGGAGGCAGCGGAGCATATACCCATCGGGGAAAGGACACTGGCCCGTATAGAGGGCGGTAAAAAGATTCCCAGCCCCGATGAAGTAAGCGCAATGGCTAAGGTTTACGGTCGAGAGGTTGCTTGTAGGTACTGCGAAAATTGCCCGGTCAAACATGGAAATTACGGATAGGAGGTTTACTGAAATGCCAGACAACACTCAAAAACTCTTTGAAGCACTTCACAACCACATAATGCGGAGCGCTAAGTTCTGGGCAACAAATAAAGGTGACACGGATTATTACCAAGGTGAAGTTATGGGAGCGATAGGGGCCTGGTTTGTAGTTGCAATTCATTTTAACTTGGATAACTACAATGGGATTTACGAAGAATACAAGGCTATGGTTCTGGGGCCTAAATAAGTAAAAGGCGGTGATATTTTGAGTGATTCCAAGCCTAAATTATTAATTACAGTTGAGAAAAGTAACTCAGGATATAAGCCAGCATTGGTAGACAGTGAAACGCACTCGATACTTAAAGAGTTGAGCGTTCAGACCGGTGTCCCAACGGTCAAGCTTATTGCTAAAAGCGTTAGGTTTGCGATGGATTATATAGTTGTTGTGGGTGAAGGCAATACCGATCAACTAGGTTGTTAAAGGAAAATTAATAACTAATAAGGAGTGTTAAAAAGATGTTGTATAAACTTATAGCTTTTAAAGGCACTGTAAAAGAGTTTCGTCGGTGGCTTAGGTTAAACAGGTTATGGATACAACAACACTAACCGCCTACGACCCTGAACTGTATGGTAATCAGGGAGAACCATTTACCGACTATGAAGTTGAGTACCTTTGCAAATATTACGAGATTGATGGCTCAGAAATCATGTCTTTAGCTCTGGGCAGGACGGTACCTGCTGTGAAGAGCAAGATAAAAAAGTTACGCAAGCAAGGCAGTTTTGATTATTACAAAAATCTGAATAAATACTGGTAGAGTGTGGCCGGGATTTTGGGCCACTTAAAAAATAATCTTTTATGTTGGAAACAAACACCTCTCTAGTCTATGTATACTAGATAACCTGGGAAATATGCCAAACATTTGCGGAGGTGATCTTGGTTAAAACCAAAGGTGATAAAGTCAAAGCAGAGTTGACGAAAGAAAAACTCAGAGAGCGACTTGTTAAACAAAAATTAACTTTAAACCAGGTGGCGCAACAATATGGAGTAAGTAAAAGTTTCATATCGCGCCTGGTGAAGTTGCACAAAATTGACATAGTTAAGGAGCGTAAATGCTTTGAAGAATTCAACAGTAACGGTAAGAGGATAAAGTCTATAGTCGATGGTACTTACGGTAGCTTGAACACAACTAAAAGATTTAAGAAGTAATTGGGAGGGGCGAAAGTTGGGAAAAACAAACTCACGTATCCAGCGCTTAGAAAGTCAACTCCTGCGGGTGAAAGCCGAATTAAAGGACCTTCGTGAAACAGCTGAAGTACAAGGACGAGTTTGCATTGACCAGGGGAACCGAATATCTCAAGTTAAAACTGATATTAAGTGGCTTAAAAGTAAAGTTTTTATATTAAATACCTGCTACAAGTCTTTACTCGAAAGGATTTATCGAATAGAGAATCAGACTGTTTGGGGTAAGTGTTGTAACTGGTTAGCTAAGAAAGCAGGTTGTTGATGTACAAATACCCACGCATTAAGTTTGCTGACACCAACACTGTAGAACAGCAATTGCAGCACATCTTATCCGAAGTCACTGAGGCGATAAAAGCCTTCAACGAAGGTATGCTTGGCGATATGGATGTTGAACTACATGACATTGGGCAGAGTGTTGAAACACTTCAACGTATGCGAGAGGAACAGAGCGGTGTGAGTATTGAGGAAGGCAGGCAATTTATGATCAAGAAGAACCGTGAGAGGGGATATTATGATAGAAAATAAATGGATGCCACATGCCGTTAACATCGCTAACTTAGTGGCAAAGAAGAATAAAAAATATGGTGACTCTTACGCAAAGTCGGAAGCTTACCTGCAACTTCTTTTTCCTAGCGGAATTGAGCCAGAGCAATACGGCAGGATGCTGTTTCTTGTTAGAGACTTTGACAAGAACATGAGATACGCCACTGAGCCGGATTTGCAAGAAGAAAACCCGGTTGCAGATAAACTTGGGTACTGCTTGCTTCAGTTAGAGATTGATGTCCAGAACATACCTGCTGAACGTAACTGCGATAACTGCAAACACAAAGTTGTAGGCAGTGAAGATTACCCCTGTAACGCTTGTGATGGCTTTGACTGCTGGGAATCTGAACAGGGAGGTGCTGTTATTGACTCCGAAGGAACGCTGGAAGCAGCTTGTCCAGGAAAAGAGGGAACTGATTAAGTCCAAATGTGGGACATGCTCAAGCGGTGCCAAGACTATCAGTTGTGGAATAGTTTGCCGTGAAAACCCTGTAATATCATTTGACTGTAGACATAACGAATTTGAATATCACGATTTACGGAAGGAAACAGCTATATGAAACACGGAAAAAATCCTACCCGTAAACAGAAAGAAATAATCAAAGCAAGCAAATTAAACCCGAATAACTGGTTAGTTGTTAAAGATTTACCCGGTGAGTTGCACATAGTGCATAGAGTAACACCAGGTAGAAAAATTATTAAAACTTAGGAGGGTTTTATGTGTGGAAAGAAGGTGGGTATTATCAGGTAGGTTTTAATCATGGATTTATTGGGGTGGCCAGGTGTTTACCAAGTGATCCAGTAGACAAGCAGCAATATAGGACAGGCTATCAAGACGGCACAACCAGGGCAAAGCGTAGACAACCGCTTGTTAGGATGCTACAGGCTGTGATGAAAGGAAACAAAATGCTGGAGGTGTGATATACGAATTCACAGGATTTTATGTTTAGACAGACATTGCCATATGAAATGAAAATAGAACACGCAAAGCTCATAGCTCGTGAGTTTTATGAAAAACTGGGTGGTAAGGTTTACTGTTCGGTTGGTGGACTAGACAGCATCACTCTCTTATTATTTCTGCAAAAACACGTTAATAAGGACATTCCTGGGGCGTCTGTATCTGCTTTAGAAGACCGAAGTATACAAAAAATACACAGACAGCTTAGTAATATAGTCTTTTTAAGGCCTGGAAAGTTAAAAACGCAGGTTATAAAAGAATTCGGCTATCCTGTCGTGAGTAAAGAAAAAGCCAAAAAGATAAGTATACTTCAGATTCCTGACAGCCCAAAACAGACCTTTATTCACGCTATTATGACTGGTGATATGGGTGCTCAGGGAGGATTTAAGCATAGTAACAAAATCAAGCTACCTGAAAAATGGATAAAATTATTCGGGGGGCTGTATAACCACCACAGGCCGGAATTAATTTGCAAAACAGCGCCATTTAGGGTTAGCGCAGATTGTTGCTACCATATGAAGGAAAAACCATGTAATGATTTTGCTAAGAAAAATAAGCTTTTCCCGTATATGGGCCTAATGGCTTCAGAGGGAGGACAAAGGGAGAAGGGGCTACGGAAAAACGGTTGCAACTATTTCGGGAAAACAGTTACGCGAAGTTGCCCGTTTGCGATATTCTCAAAATCCGATTTACTGAGATTAGCTTTAGAATTAGATGTTCCGGTACCTGAGATATACGGAGAAATAGTTCTACTGCCGAACGGAACTTTGGACACCACGAGGGCAAAGAGAACCGGCTGCACAATGTGTGGCTTCGGCATCCATATGGAAAAGCGGCCGCATAGATTCGATAGACTCAGAGAAGATTCACCTGCTGAGTGGAATTTTTGGATGTACAAATGGGGCTGGGGTAAGGTACTGAACTATATCGGGGTTGGTTGGGAAGACAAAATTAGTTAGGAGGTATAGAAATATGTATTTAAGAAAACTGAAAGAATGTTTACCCTTGATTGGTGGTGTCGATATAGCTGTTAACCAGGATAAACCTGTAAAGAAATTTATTAAACTTATGCACAACCACCCCAGGACAGCAGCCGGCAAAAGGATTGTTAGTAAAACTGAAATAAAGAGGCGTAAAAGGAAAATGGCTAAAGCGTCTAAGCAGAAGAATCGCCGGTATGCTTAAAAAACTTATCGAAATACAAAACCTTCTGCAGCACCAGTGGGAGATTCTTGATCAAAGTAAACTGCCGGTTGAGATAAAGGCGTATCTGGACAAAGACAATGTATCTGCAACAATGCTTGTCAGGCAGCTGGTTGACGAGGTTGAAACCAATATTGCAGTGGCTGGTTGGACTAAAGGGAAAGGTAAAGTGAGGTATACAGATGGCGGAGAGGTGGAACTTACAGTATATCGTAATCCTGATTTTGCGGGGGTTATGATTCACCGCGAACTTAATAAATCCACTTACACGGTATCACATGAAAAGAGCGGATGGCGTTTAACCACCAGGGATTTTAAGTCTATGAAAACAATCGTTAAAGCCGTAACTAAATGCATGGCGGGTGTGGACTGGACGCAAGATGGCGAGGCTTTAAAAAGGGATAAAAACGCCGGAGATGCGTACAAAGCGCTAAAAGAAGCATAGTAAGTTTATCGGTTTGGGGGCGACCCGTAAAACCCCAAGAGTTAATTAAGAGGGTGGTTAAAACATATCAGAAGTTACTTAGTAAATTAGGTTCAGAAAATTTTTGGGACCTGATATGCAAGGCTTTCGCTGAAAGACTAATAACTTACGAACAATTCAGGGAACTCGAAGAACTTAATATTATAAGTTATATGTACTAATTTAAGGAGGTGAAAAAGATAAATGGTAGGTAAAGAAATCAACGTTTTAGAACTCGCAAAAGGCGCAATCCAGGAGCAGATTACAAACGAGCTGGGCCGGGTTTTAAATAACTTAGTTGATCCGAATACCAGCACCAAGGACAAAAGAAAGTTAGTCGTTACTCTGGTTTTCGAGGTAGACGAAAACAGGGAAAGTGTGGCATGTTCAGCACAGGCAAAAGCTACTTTAGCACCGGTCAAGCCTATTTTGACCAGACTGAACCTTGACACTGACCGCAAAGGTAACGCTGTGGCGGTTGAATATGTCAAGGACAGTCCTGACAGTAACAAGGCAGAAATATTTCAATTGAGGAGTGTGAACTAATTTGAGTTTAAATAGGGATGGGCTGCAATATCTAATGTCGTTGAAAGAACTTGAAACAGTTGAAATTGATGGGTTGAAGTACCAGACCAAAACACTTTACCGTGTACCTGAAGTATCACCCGAACCGTTTACCACAAAGTCGTTGCTCAGTATTGTTGATTTAATCAATAAAGAATATGAGCACAACAGGCTAAACGGTTTAATTATACACGTTGTTGGTCCGGAGTTGGTAGAAGTACATTCCTGCTTGAGAGATGACTTTGGAAGGTTCCTTCTGTACGTAGCCAAAGCCGAAATACCTGCACAGAAGTTAGGCATGTATACCGACCTCGAAGACATGATTATCAGGCTTAAATCCACTTTTGTAGAATCGGAAGCTAGGGATGCATTGGTCAAGCTGCTTGGTGGTGTCGTTGAAGAAGCAATTAAGACTAGTACCGATGATGGAATAACCCAAACGGTTACTGCAAAAACTGGCATTGCTACTGTTTCGAAGGTAACTATCGACCCCATTGTTAAGCTGGCTCCTTACAGAACCTTCATTGAAGTAGAGCAACCCGAGGGCGAGTTCCTGTTACGCTTGCAGAATGGTCCTAAAGCAGCCTTGTTTGAGGCAGACGGGGGTGCTTGGAGGATGCAGGCACGGAAGAACGTTAAGTCCTATTTTGAGGACAAGCTTGCTGACCTGATTCTTTTGGATAGATTGATTGTGACTGAGTAGTTAGCTTAGGAGGGTATAAGTACATGAGATTAGTTAGTATTGTGGGCGTTAATCACCTCATCCAACCTAACATCTTAGATGTGGGTGATAAAGTTATACTGGTGAAAGAACCTGAAAACGCCTATGACTTGGAGGCAGTTAAAGTGCTGTTTAGTGATAAGCACGTTGGTTATGTAGCTAACAGCATTAAAACCGTTATGCGTGGTTGCTGTAGTGCCGGTAATATCTTGGACCGCATTGGTGTAGGGGGTAAGAATGCTGAAATAATTCTTAAGTACGAAAACGGACTGATTGCTTTGTTAGATAAATAGCTGATTGGTTTCGTGGTACTAACTTAAGGAGGTGCAAATCTTATGTAACCACTAAGTATCTCCTCAACACTTATAAACTTACAGAAATTAAAAAGAGCGCCTCGGTCCGTTGTCGCGGCTAGAGGCGCCAACAAAAAAATACCCACACTAATTATAACGGAGGTTTACCTAAAATGAAAATAACAGTTGATTTGAACGTAAACATAAACGCTTTGGGACTATGCGAAGCACTTAATAACTTGGCCAGTGCTATGTCTAATGTTCCCGTACCTCGGGTTACTATAACTTCTGCCATAGATGATACATCTAAGTCCGCTGATAAAACTAAATCTGACTTTAACTTTAAACTAGCTGACGCTGCAGGTGCTACTGATAAGGCAGAAAACGCTGATAAGCCTGTTACTGCCGAAAACTCTGAGCCTGCTGCTGGCAATGGTGTAGAAACTTCTACAGATAAACCGGAAACGGATGTCAAGAAAGATACTCCGGTAATCGCTCTCGATGATGTGAAAACTAAGCTGGGGGCTCTTGCCCAAGCAGGTAAGCAGGCAGCTGTCAAAGCACTGATACAAAGTTTTGGTGTTGCTAAAGTATCCGATGTGCCGACAGAAAAATTACATGACCTGTGGGTTGCAGCGGAGGCACTTTAATATGGCACATGCTACACTTTCCGCTTCGGGAGCTAAACGTTGGATGTCATGTACCCCTAGTGCTAGGTTAGAACAGCAATTCCCAAACGAACAAAGCGAATACGCTGCAGAAGGTAGTCATGCCCACGCTATAGCTGATTTGAGGCTTGGTAGGCAGATAGCTAATAGTATCAAGCCTTCAGCGTTCAAAAAGAAGCTGGCTGAGCTTCAGGCTAATCCTATGTACTCTGCTGAGATGGGTGATTATGTAGACGATTATGTTAGTCAAGTATCTGAGATTTACATGGCTGCTAAGTCTAAATATCCTAGTACGTTAGCACTACTGGAACAAAAACTTGATTATAGCAAGTGGGTACCTAAAGGTTTTGGCACTGGTGACGTGGTTATTATTTCCGATGGAGCCATCGAGGTTATTGATTTGAAGTATGGTAAAGGTGTACCTGTTAGCGCTGAAAACAATCCACAAATGAGGCTGTATGGGTTAGGTGCTATTGATACTTACGAAATGCTGTATGACTTCTCTGTAGTCAGAATGACCATTATTCAACCTAGACTTGATAGTACATCAACTGAGGAACTGACTGTGCAAGAACTGCTTGAATGGGCAGACGCTGAGGTAGTACCAAAGGCAAAACAAGCTTTTGCCGGCGAAGGTGAATTTTGCGCCGGTGAACATTGCAGATTCTGCCGGGCTAGATTTACCTGTAGAGCCAGGGCTGAAGAAAATTTGAAGCTCGCACAGTACGAATTTAAAGAACCGCCGCTTTTGTCACATGACGAGATAGCAGAAATCCTAGGCAAGATTGCTGAACTTCAAAGCTGGGTTAAGGATGTTGACGAATACGCATTAGACCAAGCTGTTAACCATAACGTTAAGTTCCCAGGTTGGAAACTTGTCGAGGGTAGGAGCAAACGGACAATAACCGATCCTATTGATGCCGCTGACAAACTCATAGTAAGTGGTTTTGCTGATGATTTGATACACAAGCCAAAAGAAATGCTTGGTATTACAGCACTTGAAAAATTGATAGGTAAAAAGAAATTTAGCGAGCTACTTAGTGATTTGATTGTTAAACCGGCAGGCAAGCCGACACTCGCGCCGGAGAACGATAAAAGGCCGGAGATTTCCAGTGTTGCTTCGGCAGAAGACGATTTTAGCAGCGTTTTGGATTAGAGGTGAAACAATTTGTTTAAACCATGGAATAAACCCGTACGTGTATCTTACTCAGACCAAATGAAAGGCTACGGAATTACAAATTGGATGGTTGGAACCGGCCGCTATCCATGGTCGCCTTGGCTACAACTGCATATCGGCGGATTATGCATCCAAGTTAAGTATTACGTTCTGACATTAATTTTGATAGTAGGTAGTTTTTTCTTAGGTGCCACGTTATGAGTGATTGGAAATGTCCTGAAGGCTGCAAAGGTGTACCTGCCTACGGCTACGAGTGCCCCGATGATTTGTTTCCGGATGAGCCGTGCCCGCTTGGAATACTAGAAGAAGACGACGAAAAGGAGAAATGCAAATTGTCAACACAGCAAAAAACAGTTAGTACAAAGGTTGTAACCGGTAAAGTGAGATTATCCTACCCGCATTTGTTTACGCCTACTAAGATCAACGACGAGGGCGAGGAAAAATATTCAGCCTGTCTGTTGATTCCGAAGTCTGATGTTGAAACTTTACGCAAAATTAAGGCTGCAGTTGAAGCAGCTAAACAGGAAGGTATTTCTTCAAAATGGAAAGGCAAACTGCCGGGAAACCTTAAGACCCCGCTTCGTGATGGCGACACTGAGAGGGAAGATAGTCCGGAATACGCAGGCCACTACTTCTTGAATGCCAGTAGTAAGCAGAAGCCTGGTATCGTGGATAAAAATGTTCAGCAGATACTTGACCAGTCTGAAATTTACCCCGGTTGTTACGTCCGTGTAAGTTTGAACTTCTTTCCGTTCGATGCTAAGGGAAACCGAGGCGTTGGTTGTGGGTTGAATAACGTGCAGAAATTTGCAGACGGTGAGGCACTGGCAGGTAAGAGTCGTGCTGAGGATGATTTTGACGCTGTACAGGATGGTTCTGAGGATGACTTCCTAAACTAAATAGTTAATAAGCAGGCGGGTAACAAAACCGCTACCCGCCTGTGATGAAAGGATTTGAACTGTTTGGAGCCTCCTAAAGAATTAAAAATAATAATCAATGAAATGTCTAATCTGCTGGCTAAGGTGGCAGATCTAAGCGATAAAAACCGCCATTTTGGTGCTAAAGATATGATGGGCCGGGTTGTTAAGAACCTTGAAGATAAATTACGTGACAAGATGTTTCATATGGGCGGTTCGCATGAATGTAGTTCTAAAGCATACCTTGAACCTATGAAGCACGAAGCTAGGTTTCTGGAAGTCCTGATATCTGAATTTAAAGACTGGTGCAATAGATTGCCTTGAAAACTAAAGTAGTTCATTGCAAACGTAAAAAGTTTGATGTTTACATCGGCAGGCCATCAAAGTGGGGCAACCCTTTTCTGATTGGTAGGGATGGATCCCGGCAAGAGGTTATTGGCAAGTACGAAAAACACATCTTGTTGAGACCGGATTTGCTGAATGATCTACATGATTTGAAAGGAAAGACGCTTGGATGCTGGTGTAAACCAAAACTTTGCCACGGTGATGTTTTAGCTAAATTAGCTAATAGTTTGGGAGTTGATAAATTGAGAGAGTGGTATGGTAAAGGTTGCAAACATCAAAATTGTATGTTTGAGAAGGATTTAGATGGGGTAGAAGATCGTTCCTCTCCTGTATTAGTTTTTTGTAACCATCCGCTGAATACTGATGATTGTGAAGGAAATTGCAGGTTAAAACTATGTCCTATTAAAGATCAATATATGGACGCACTAAGTTGTAACATCCCTTGTAGTATGTGCGGTTTTGAGGATAAATGTAAATCACTAACTTCCGCTATTCACGAACTTAGACGAGATAATGAGAAATTATCAGGTAGCGATGTATTAGTCGATGTTAAGAAAATAGCTCAAGTCACTTTTGCGGGAAATAACGAAGTCAAATATGACTTCTTCACTGACTTGGATCTAAAGATTGATGACCCGGTTGTGTGCCATACTGTGAGGGGGTACGGAGTTGCTAAGGTTGCCGGGTTTGTTGAGACTTCTACCAAGGCAAAGGACTGGATTGTTCAGAAGGTTGATGTGGATAGGTACAAAGCACTCGTTGAGCGTGACCGGCAGGCTAGAGAATTGGAAGATCTGTTGAGATGAAACCTAGATTCTTTTGCGTTATCGGGAATAGGGATCATCTAAAAATAAACGGGGTTAAAGAACCAATTTGGAAATATATTAATCCTTTTCCGGAGCAGTTTTTAACATCCCTTATCTATAGTAAAAATTTACCGCTGCCACCTCATGCGAAACAAATATTTTTTGATTGCGGTGCCTGGAGTTACAAGCATCTACCGGAACCGAAATGGGGTCCGGCAGGGTGCGCTGCTATGTATAGGAAACTAGCCTGCCCTGGTGATATGGTTGCTTCACCTGACCACATGGTTTTAAGGAACCATACGCCAGAGGAAGAACTGTACAGACTCAATATAACTTTAGACAATGCGAGAGAGTTTATAAAGTTAGTTCCTAAGGGTGTAATACCGGTTGGTGTAATACACGGCAATAGTTTGGATACACGCCTTATGGCGGCTCAGGAACTCTTAGAGATGGGTTACAAATATCTAGCCATAGGTGGTGTGGCCGGTAGAGCCGGGGCGAAAAAATATATCCATTCTGTACTAGAAGCGGTATGTAAACTAAGACAGCAGCAACCTTTCAAAATACACGTCTTAGGTATTTCATCAATCCGTTGGGTACGGGAGTATAAGCAGTACTGCATAGACAGCTTTGACGGAAGTTCAATGTTTTTTAGTGCTTTTACTGGAGCGAGTTACTACGCTTTAGACCTCAGTAGTGGTGGTGGCGGCATTAAAAAATACAGTGTTAAAGAATTAGCTAAAGAACAAATACCGATATGCAACTGCCCTGCCTGTGAGGTTATCCGTTCGATAGGTTTAGACACAAGAGAGATGGGCAGTAACGAGCGTAACATGGGTAGGGCCGTTCACAATATTAACGTATACCTTCAGGCTTTAAAGGAAGTGACCAATTGACTATTCTCAGTATAGATTTAGAAACTTTTAGCAGTGTAGATATAAAAACCTCGGGTGCCTACAAATACGTAGCTTCGCCGGATTTTGAAATAATCTTGTTCGGATTTGCTTTTGATGATGATCCAGTCCAGGTTGTTGACCTGGCCAGCGGCGAGTCACTACACAAAGATGTTACAGATGCTTTGATTGACCCGAACATTATCAAAACAGCCTATAACGCAAATTTTGAACGGCTATGTATTAACGAACACCTATGGTTACCAGTTGATCCTATGTTTTGGCGCTGTACGGCAGTTCATGCGTTAACTTTAGGGCTGCCTGGAAGGTTAGAGGATGTTGCTAAGGTGCTGGGCTTGGAGCAGCAAAAAGACACGGCAGGAAAGGCGCTAATTAAATATTTCTGCACTCCTTGCAAACCTACAAAAGCCAACGGTAGGAGGACAAGGAACCTGCCTGAACATAGCCCGGAAAAATGGGAACAATTCAAGGAATACTGCAGGCAGGACGTTGTTGTAGAACGTGATATAAGAAAGAAACTTGAGAAGTTTCCCGTTCCTGAACACGAACATAAACTCTGGTGCTTAGACCAAAAGATTAACGATACAGGGATTAAGATAGACAGAAAGTTAGTTGAAAACGCCATTGAGTGTGATCTGCAGTTTCAAGCACGAAAAACAGAAGAAACTAAAAAGCTGACAGATTTAGACAATCCGAATAGCGTTGCGCAACTTAAAAACTGGATATTTGAACAAGAAGGTATAGAGGTTGACAGCCTGGATAAGGAAACCGTAGCAGAACTGATTAAAACCACTAAAAATAACACGGTTAAAAAGATGCTGATATTACGTCAAACTATGGCTAAAACCTCAGTAAAGAAATATGACGCTATGATAAGAGCCGTCAGAGAGGATGGCAAGGTCAGAGGTTTGTTTCAGTTTTGCGGTGCTAATAGAACCTGGAGATGGGCTGGAAGAATTGTTCAGTTTCAGAACTTGCCCAAAAACAGTATGCGTGACTTGGACATGGCGCGTAATTTCCTACTATCGGGTGATTATGAAATACTGGAAATGTTGTTTGATAGCGTCCCAAATGTCTTATCCCAACTAATTAGAACCGCTTTCATCCCGTCTGCTGGTTGCCGATTTATCGTTTCAGATTTCAGTGCAATTGAAGCCCGAGTTATAGCTTGGCTGGCCAGTGAACAGTGGCGCATGAAAGTGTTCAGGACACACGGCAAGATATATGAAGCGTCTGCTTCCCAAATGTTTAAGGTTCCCTTGGAGTCTATCACGAAGGCAAACCCTTTGAGGCAAAAAGGTAAGATCTCTGAGCTGGCCCTTGGCTACCAAGGCGGCGTTGGGGCATTGGTAACAATGGGTGCTTTGAAAATGGGTTTGACTGAGGAAGAACTGCCTGAGTTGGTCAGTACCTGGAGGGCAGCTAATCCAGCCATAGTGCGCCTGTGGAAAGATGTAGAGAAGGCAGCCATATCAGCCGTCAAAGACAGGAAGGTAGTGCAACTGCAGTACGGCGTTACGTTTAGTTTTGAGTCAGGTATTTTGTTCATCAAGCTACCATCGGGCAGGAGATTGGCGTATTGCAAAGCAGCAATTGAAAACGACACACGATTCAATAGACCAAAATTGACTTACTGGGGCATGGATCAAGTGAAAAAGGTTTGGTCGAAGGTTGACACATACGGAGGCAAATTGGTGGAAAATGTAATTCAAGCAATAGCCAGAGATTGCCTTGCCGAAGCACTTATCAGGGTTGATGCTGCGGGTTATCGGATTGCGGCACATGTGCACGATGAAATAGTTTGTGATGTGCCGGTAGGTTGGGGCAGCTTGAAGGAGCTTAACGAGATCATGGGACAGCCTATCAAGTGGGCGCCAGATCTTCCTACTCCTGCTGACGGATTTTCAGGAATGTACTATAAAAAGGATGATTGATTTATGTCTATGGAAAAATTAGAACTTTACTTTACTACTGCTTTACTGAGCCTACCTTGGTTAATACTCGTCGGTATTATGTTACGTGGCGGCGAGATAAACATTAAATTCGGTAAGAAAAAAGGTGATAAGAATTAGAGAGATTATTGTGGACAACTTCGCTGGAGGTGGCGGGGCATCGACAGGAATTGAACTGGCAATAGGTATGTCGGTAGACATAGCCATAAACCATGATCCTGTAGCTATTGCCATGCACAAGGTAAATCATCCTGACACCGAGCATTTTTGTGAATCTGTTTGGGATGTAGACCCAAGAAAAGCTACGAAAGGCAGGCCAGTTGCGTTATGTTGGTTCAGTCCGGACTGTAAACATTTTTCAAAGGCCAAAGGTGGCAAGCCGGTTGAGAAGCATATCCGAGGGCTTGCATGGGTAGCTGTCAGATGGGCAGCCACCGTCCGACCCCGAGTGATTATTCTCGAAAATGTCGAGGAATTCAAAACATGGGGACCACTAATTGCAAAGACAGATCTAAAAACAGGACGAATGTTAAAGCTCATACGTTCTGAAGATGAAGACGAGGATGACAAAATCATCGTATCCGAATCAGGAGAAGTTGTTCCGCCCGACCAAAGCATACTTATCCCAGATCCGAAACAAAAAGGCCGGACGTTTAATTCTTTCATCAATGCGCTTAAGCGGCAAGGTTATCAGGTAGAGCATAAAGAGTTACGGGCTTGTGATTATGGGGCGCCTACTATCCGAAAGAGGTTTTTCCTAATTGCTCGATGCGACGGCAGGCCGATTGTTTGGCCAAAGCCAACACACGGCAATCCAGAGAGCGCAGAGGTGAAATCTGGTAAACTTCTGCCTTGGAGGACGGCTGCCGAGATTATTGACTGGTCCTTACCCTGCCCGAGTATTTTTGAGCGAAAAAGGCCACTGGCTGAGAACACTATGCGGCGTATTGCCAGGGGTATCCAGAAGTTTGTTATAGATAATCCCAAGCCGTTTATAGTGCGAATTGGCCAGACAGGTTTTGGCGGTGATCGGATGCAGTACCAGGTAGAACAGCCATTGACCACAGTCACGACAAAGGCAGAGCATTTACTGATTACTCCTGTGATAGCCCGTCAATTCGGGCAAAGCGTTGGTCACAGCGTAACTGACCCGCTGGGGACAATCACAGCTGGAGGCATGGGCAAATCACAGTTAGTTACAGCTTTTTTAGCTAAACACTACGGCGGCAATTATACAGGTCCTGGTAGTAGCTTAGGGGAGCCGATACACACAGTTACGACCACTGACCACAACGCTCTGGTAACCGCTTTTCTCTCGAAGTATCACGGTGAAACGCCTGGAACTGGAGTCAGAGGGCAACTGCCTGACGAACCAATAAAAACAGTTGACACGTCTAACCGTTTTGCTCTTGTAACCAGTCACCTAATTAAATTCCGCGGTACCGGTCCTGGTATGAATATAGGTCAACCAGTTAAGGAGCCACTTCACACGGTTTCCGCTGGTGGTACCCATATGGGAGAAGTTAGGGCGTTCCTGCTGAAATACTATGGGGCAGATACAGGGCAGGTACTTACTGAGCCACTTCACACTATTACGACAAAACACAGGTTTGGACTGGTAACTGTTCAAGGACAGGAATACCAAATAGTTGATATCGGAATGAGGATGCTGGAGCCGCACGAGCTTTTCGCGGCGCAAGGATTTCCAGAGACTTATATTATCGACCGTGACGCGGAGGGTAATAAATTTTCTAAAGCTAACCAAGTAGCTAGATGCGGAAATGCCGTACCACCGCAGTTAGCCGAGCACCTTGTTGGGGCAAATTTACCGGAGTTATGCTCAGATGTTAGAAACGTTGTATAAGTTGGAGTTGATTGACCATGTATGTTAGACCCCTCACCGCTGGGGATAAAATTAAGCAAGTCAAGGAATTAGCTAACAAATCAATAAAAGAACAAAGCAAGGAACTGACAAAGCAAATTACTAAACTTCGTAAATCGGATAGCAGTTCCAAGGAGCTTAGGCGACTGGAACGTGAACGGGAGCATTTACAAGAACTACTCATAAAAGGATCGCCTGTGACCGTGAAGGTGTTGGGTGATTCGATACTGCTTGATTATGAATTGTTGAAGCAAATGTATAGAAGTTTAGCTAAACATCAAACTGTTAGGGCAGGAATTGATGGTTTTGATTTGCGAATTGATTATCAGAAGTCTTGGAATAAAGAGCGCAAGGGTTATGTGGTTTTGCATGACGTTAATAGCTACCGGAGTTTGGCCGGTAGTTTACCGATTATCGGATTATATGGAGATGATTAAATGGAACTGTTTGTAGGTGAAAATTTCAAAATAACCTCTGACCGATTTAACTACATCATTGAACAGCGAAAAATTAAAACTGAGGGTGAAAACGTCGGAGAAGAGCATTGGACTACTGCCGGTTACTATTCAATGTTTGACGAATCTCTGTTTAAATTCTTAGCTAATCATGGTCTGAAGACTTCCGAGTTGGTAGGTGTTAGGCAAATACTTGACTACTTGGCTCAGATGAAAAAAGACATTATGAAGCTGGATTTTAGGGAAGTAGTTAAGAAATTAAAACAAGAAACTGCTGAGCCGGTTGATGATATAGATGACCTGTTGTCTTAATGAGGTGATGGTTGATTGACTGATTACGAGGCTTTTCTTGAAAGCAAAAAGATATTGGTACAGAACAAAGGTTTTAATATTTATCCGGAAGACATTAATCCTAAACTATTCCCTTTTCAAAAGGATATTGTGAAATGGGCAATTGGGAAAGGAAAGGCTGCTGTTTTCGCTGATTGCGGACTTGGTAAAACCGCTATGCAGCTTGAATGGGGAGACCAAGTGTGTAAAGATACTTTTGGTGATGTACTGGTTCTAGCACCACTGTCTGTAGCACAGCAGACCCACGACGAAGGTGTAAAGTTTGGGATTGAGACAACTATATGCCGGGAACAAGCAGATGTAAGACCAGGTGTCAACATAGCGAATTACGAGATGTTGCATAAGTTCGATCCTGACCAGTTTGCCGGTGTTGTGTTAGATGAATCGTCAATACTGAAATCCTACAGCGGGAAAATTAAACAACAGATTATTAGAGCCTTTAAACATACTGAGTTTAAGTTGGCTTGTACAGCCACACCTTCGCCTAATGACCACATGGAAATATTGAATCATGCGGCTTTCTTAAATGTGATGGAAAGCCATGAGGCCCTGGCGGTATGGTTTATAAACGATACAATGAACATGGGTAAGTACAAGCTCAAAGGCCATGCTGTAGACGACTTTTGGAACTGGGTATCAGATTGGGCTGTCAGTATATCCAGGCCGAGTGACCTGGGCTATTCAGACGAGGGATATACTTTACCTCCACTCAATATTATCGAAGAGATTTTACCTATAGCTGAACCGTCCCAACTGACAAAGCTAAATGCTACTACCTACCACAGAGAGAAGCGGCAAACTTTACTCGATAGGGTAGCTAAGTGCGCGGAGATAGTTAGTCGGACAGATGAACAATATACAATCTGGTGTGATACAAACTATGAGGCCGACGCTCTGAAAAAAACCATTCCTGATGCTGTAGACGTTCGCGGCAGTGACAGCACGATTAAAAAAGAAACGGCAGCTAAGGATTTCAGGTTTGGGAAAATAAGAGTGTTAATTAGCAAACCTTCAATATTCGGTTTTGGGTTAAATTTTCAGAACTGCCGTAATGTTGTATTTTGCGGGTTAAGTTTTAGCTATGAATCTTTCTACCAGGCGACTAGAAGGTTTTGGCGTTTTGGTCAGGACAAAGTGGTTAACTGCCACATAGTTATTGGTGAAACAGAAAAGCAGATCCTTGATATCGTCCGGACCAAAGAAACTTTATTTGAGGAAATGAAAAAGGGTATGGTTGGTGGGATGCTGAAAAACCACGCTCTTATGCAGGACAAAAAACACAGACTTGACTATTGCCCAACTTTAAAAATGCTACTACCCGAGTGGTTAATTGGGGGTGTCACGTGAAAGTATTAGACCAAAAAATAACAGATTTCTACACTATGTATAATGGTGATTCGTGTGAAGTGCTGAAAGGGTTACCAAGCGATAGTGTCCACTTACATTTATACTCACCACCTTTCAGTAGTTTATATATCTACAGTAGTAGTATTGCAGACATGGGTAACAGCAAGAACGACGAAGAGTTCTTTAAACACTATAATTATCTGGTAGGCGAAACATACAGGACTTTGGTTCCTGGCCGGCTTGCAGCAGTCCACTGTAAGCAACTGGTTAACTACAAGGGTAGGGATGGCAAGGCAGGACTTAGGGACTTCCGGGGTGAGATTATCCGGTTACATCAAAAGCACGGTTTTACCTACCATGCGGAAGTGCTGATTTGGAAAAGTCCAGTTACAGAAATGCAGAGGACAAAAAGCCACGGCCTACTGTATAAACAGCTCAGGAAGGATAGCTGCTATAGTAGGACAGGCCTGCCAGATTACTTGTTGCTTTTTAGGAAATGGGCAGATGACTACGTAGACCCTGAGCCGGTCACTCATACTGAGGAAACTTTTCCACTCAGTGATTGGCAGAATTACGCTTCTCCTCTTTGGTTCGACGATAAGGATATAAACGTTACTAAGGATTTTATTAAGAACTTTCCGTCAATCGCGGTATGGTTTGATATAAACCAAATGAACGTACTGAACTGCAAACTGGCCCGTGATGACCAGGACGAAAAGCATATTTGCCCGTTGCAACTTGACGTTGTGGAGAGGGCAGTTAAATTGTGGTCTAACCCTGGAGATATCGTTTGTAGCCCGTTTGCTGGTATCGGTAGCGAGGGTTATCCAACCTTAGGATTAGGTAGAAAATTTGTCGGTATTGAGTTAAAAGAATCATATTTCAATCAATCGGTTAGCAATTTAGATATTGCTGTAGAGGAGATTAAAAAAGAAATAGATGATTTACTGTCATAGTGGGGTGAATTTGTGGTAGATAAAGCTTTGTTTTCCTCGGACAGTTCAGAATGGGAGACGCCACAGGAGCTATTTGACCAATTGAATTTTGAATTTAACTTTGATGTAGATGTTTGCGCTGAGGCAAACAACGCTAAATGTGAAACCTATTTCAACTTTTCGGACGACGGATTGTCTCAGGACTGGTGGCTTTTTAGATCCTGTTGGTGTAACCCGCCTTACGGTAAAGAAATTGGTCTGTGGATAGAGAAAGCGGTAACTGAATCTAAGATTGGGACTACCGTTGTTATGCTCTTACCTGCCAGAACTGACACAAAGTATTTTCACAGGTATATTTGGGATTGTGAAAAACACCAGACACGACCCGGGATAGAGTTGAGATTTTTAAAAGGCCGACTTAAGTTTGGTGGTGCTAAAAATAGTGCACCGTTTCCCAGTATGGTTGTTATATTCAGGAGGTGGCCAGTTTGACTGAACGTATCGGTGACTTTATAGAAACATTTACAGGTAAGCAGTTCTGGCCTTTAGACCCGAGGCCAGAGGACGTTGATATTTCGGATATTGCTCATTCGTTATCTATGCAGTGTCGTTTCAATGGTCACTGTTCAAGGTTTTATAGCGTTGCTGAGCATAGTATCATTGTTGCTAAGGAGTTAGCAGCTAGAGATTATTACCCTGGAGTGCAACTTAGAGGATTGTTACACGACGCGGCAGAGGCATACATTTGCGATATACCTAGACCTATTAAACGGCATATCGGTTACTATGTCGGGTTAGAGTATAAAGTACAAAAAGCTATATTTGAGGCTTTCGGTTTAACCCCGGAGACCAAAAACCATTTATCGTACATGCTCAGGGATATTGATAACGCTCTTTTAAAGTATGAAGCCAAAAATATCATGCCTAATAATCAGAATTGGGCAAAGAGTATAACTGGTTTAGATCTAAAGCTTAAACCTGTTTTAGGGTTATCGCCGCAGGAAGCAAAAAAGCAATTTATTGAAATGTTTCACAAACTGACCGACGAACTAAAAGGGTGATACCCAAATGGAACTTGATATCAGCTTTGGTAGGCATCGAACAGATACGAACTGGAAACCAGAGTACTTAACCTGGGATGAGTTCATAGACAGATTAAGTAAAGTACGACGCACACCCGAAACAATGGCTCAATATGACGCAATGGATAAGAACGCAAAGGGTAAAATCAAGGATGGACCCGCTTTTGTTGGCGGGCTCGTCCGGGGTGGTCGAAGAAAAAAAGAGAACATTGATACACGAAGTGTCATAACATTTGATGTGGATAATGTGACTGAAGAATTCTTACCTGATGTAGATTTGGTTTTAGGTGGCTGTACATATCTCATATATTCTACTCACAGCCACAGATCAACTAGCCCTAGATACAGGCTTATTGTGCTTATAGACAGACCTATATCACCCGATGAATATTCGGCTATTAGCCGTAAACTGGCAGAGCAAATCGGGATGCACTATTTTGATAAAACGACGTTTGAAGTACATAGGCTCATGTATCTTCCTAGTTGCAGCAAAGATGCGGAAATGGTATTTGACGTTCACGAGGGAAAGCCGATTAGTGTCGATGGGCTACTAGCTGAGTATGATGACTGGACTGACGTATCACAGTGGCCAAGGCACCCAAAGGATAAAACAGGCGGCCAATTAATCAGCAAGAAGGCTCAGGATCCTCGTGAAAAGTTCGGCACGATAGGATTATTCTGCCGGGCTTACGCAATCGAGGAAGGTATAGAAACTTTCTTAAGTGAGTCATATGTGGCTGGATCAATGCCGAATCGGTATACGTATGTTAACGGTACATCCGCAAATGGTTTAGAAGTGTTCCCGGATCAAGGTTTGGTCTACTCATACCAAGATAGCGATCCTATTGCTGATGGTAGAACCTATAACGTTTTTGACCTGGTACGGGTGCATAAGTTTGGGTATTTAGATGAGAACGTTAAAGAATTTACACCTGACAATAAAAAACCTAGTTTTTTGGCTATGGAGCATTACGTTGTAACCTTACCCGAAGTTAAAAAGTTCGGCGCATTAGAACGGCAAGCAGAATGTGGGGAAACGTTTACCGATTACGAAAATGAAGATCCGGAGGATGACAATTGGACCACTAAATTAGAGAACCATCATAAAACAGGATTACCTTTACCTACAGCCGGTAATATTGAACTGTTATTGACACACGGCCCCTGGTGGGGTGTTTTAGCCTACGATTCTTTCGGTAATACAGAAGTCTTACGAAAAGATCTACCTTGGAGAGATAGGAGTAGGGTAGGTAAAAAGTACGAGCCTTGGCTTGGATCTGACGATAAACGCCTGCAACACTGGTTTGCTAAAGTTTATAGAATAAATAGTACAAAGCTTATACAAAACGCTTTTACAGAAGTGGTTCATAAGTTCGAATTTCACCCCATTAAAGCTTACCTCGAGTCTAACGTTTGGGATGGGGTAACTAGAGCTGAACACGTATTTATAACTTATCTGGGGGCCGCTGATAACCATTACGTGAGACAAGTTACCCGTAAAATGTTACTCGCTGCAGTGAAAAGGTTATACGTACCTGGTTGTAAATTCGATCAAATGTTGGTGCTGATAGGGCCGCAGGGAGCGGGTAAAAGTAGTATTTTGGCAAAGTTAGGACGAGAGTGGTTTAGTGATTCTTTAAGAACTTTTGAAAATAAAGAAGCGGGAGAACATTTACAGGCAGGGTGGATATTTGAAATTGGTGAGTTATCAGCGCTTAAAAAGTCAGAAGTAGAGGAAGTTAAAGCTTTTTTATCTAAGACTGAGGATCGATATCGGGTTGCGTACGATAGACAGGTATCTGACTTCCCGCGAAAATGTATTTTTTTCGGTACTACGAACACTAAGGATTTTCTACGGGACACAACAGGTAATCGTCGCTTTTGGCCGGTTGAGGTTAATCCCGAAAAAGCTGAATTGAGTCATTGGGATCACTTAACTGATGAGCTTGTCGGGCAGATATGGGCTGAGGTTTTAAGTTGGTTTAATGCAGATGAAACGTTGGAGGTGGATAACGAAGCGAGAGAGGAAGCTGAGCGGCAACAAGCCTTACACACGGAATTGGATACCCGCGAAGGGATAATTCAGGAATGGCTTGACTCAGAAGAAACAGACTTCATGGAACGTACTTCAGGACAATTAAAAAGCCGTGTATGTGTCGCGCAGATATGGGCGGAATGTTTAAACAACAAAAAAGGATCCATACGCACGTGGGAAGCAAAAGAAATCATGGATATTATGAGGCAAATGCCAGGATGGAAGGAGCGAAAAGGTAAGGCTAAAATACCAGGTTACGGTGTTCAGAGAGTATTTGAACGTATCATTTGAGGTTGCCGTAAACGGTTGCCGCAAGGTTGCCGTGGTTGCCGTGAGGTTGCCGTGGTTGCCGTGAGGTTGCCGTAAAATACTTAGTCACGGCAACCTCACGGCAACCAATAATACCAAGGCTTCACGCATATAGGTTGCCTTAGTTGCCGTAATATATATATAAATAAATAAAATATATAATTAACCTATGCGTAGGCAATGTAATTATAGGTTAAATAGGTTAAACGCCTATAATTACGAGTACGCGCGTGTAAGGGGCAACCACGGCAACTCCCAAAAAGGAGAGTACTATGAGAGAATCAACATTGGAAAGATACCTGGTTTGTGAGGTAGAACGAATCGGGGGCCGGGCACCTAAATGGGCATCGCCAGGAAATAGAGGCGTACCCGATAGAATAATCATACTCCCTGATGGTATGATCGCATTCGTCGAAATGAAAGCACCAGGTAAAGCACTGGAACCTCTTCAGGAGCGATGGGTAAAAATACTCCAAGGATTAGGCCACAAAGTTTTTAAAATAGATTCTCGTGAGGGCGTAGATGAATTTATTGGAAAGGTGAAAGCCGGTGAAATATAAACCGCATATGTACCAGCAACACGCGACCCAAAAAATAATTGATTGTCCGATGTTATTACTGTTTTTGGAAATGGGCTTAGGAAAAACAGTGTCTACACTAACAGCGATAGATTTATTGCTGAATGATTACTTCGATGTAAGCAAAGTGTTAGTTATAGCACCTCTTAGAGTTGCAGAATCTACTTGGAGTGGTGAGATTGGCAAATGGGAGCATTTAAAACATCTTCAGGTATCAAAGATATTAGGTTCACGGAAAGAGCGTTTAAATGCACTTAACAGGCAAGCCGATATCCATATAATAAATCGTGAAAACGTTGAGTGGTTAGTTAGTGAGTTAGGCACAAAGTGGAAGTTCGATATGGTAGTGATTGACGAGTCGAGCAGTTTTAAAAATCACCAAGCAAAACGTTTTCGAGCATTACGTAGAGTACGACCGTTGATTAAAAGATTAGTTGAGTTAACGGGTACACCTGCACCAAATGGTCTTATAGACTTGTGGCCACAGGTATACTTAGCTGACCAAGGAGAGCGCCTTGGTAAAACTATCACGGGTTATCGGGACAGATATTTTACACCGGGAGAGCGTAGCGGGCATGTGGTTTACAAGTGGCACCAGAAAAAAGAGTCAGAGCAGAGGATTTACGAGGCGATCAGTGATATTGCTGTGAGTATGAAATCTGCCGATTGGTTGGAGTTGCCAGAGAGAATTGACCGGACTATCCGAATTAAACTTTCGGCGCAAGCGCGGGAGCTGTACAAAAAGTTAGAACGTGATTTGTTATTACCGTATCAAGATGCTGATGTTGTAGCGACTACGGCGGCTGTACTGAGCAATAAGCTTCTGCAAATGGCTTCCGGTGCAGTTTATGACGAGGATAAAGGTGTCAAGCAGATACACAGTGCTAAGCTGGATGCTTTGGAAGACATTATCGAGGCTGCAAACGGCAAGCCGGTCATGGTGTTTTATAACTTCAAGCATAGTTTGGCTAGGATTCAGAAGAGATTTCCGCAAGCGCGAATCTTGCGGAAGGGTAAAGACGGAAATCAGGATATAGCTGACTGGAACAGTGATGGAATACCCATACTGCTGTTGCATCCTAAGTCAGCTGGACACGGTTTAAACTTGCAGGAGTCTAGTTGTCAGACTGTCGTATGGTTTGACGATATATGGAGCCTTGAAGAAGATCAGCAGGCTAATGCGAGAGTACACAGGCAGGGGCAGACGCAGAGAATCGTAGTTATGCGACTGGTGGCCGAGGGAACAATGGATGAAGAGGCTGTGGCTGCTTTGGAACGAAAAGCAGCAGGGCAAGAGGCTTTGATGGAGGCAGTTAAAGCACGGATTGAAAGAATCAGTCAGGAGGTGTGATATGACTAAGAAAGAGAGTAAAAGAGCCTGGTATGCGTCTCTTAAGAAAAGTCAACTTAAACACCTGGAAGAAGAAGTAAGGGTTTTTGAAATTATTAAAGTTGAGCTTGAAGAAGCTAGAAATAATATTCTGATGCAGAGAAATTATTCAGTGCAGGATGGCCCGAGAGGAACAGACATAAGCGATACGACATACAACACGGCTATAAAGCTTATGACCACTACGGCCATACGTGATATGGAAAAGACAGTATACGCCATTGAGCGGGCCATGAGAGAATTTCCTGTAGGAGATAGTAAGAAAGCTGAATTTATCCAGGAGATGTTCTTTAACAGAACCTTGACACCCAAAGGAATACAACTAAAACTCCATGTCTCTGAGACAACCTTCTGGAAGTGGCGAGAGAACTTCTTATTGCTGGTTGCTTTGTACAAAGGTTATAAAGTTTATAACTAAGTGGTGTAAAGTCGGGAGTTTTGGCACCTAAAAATGTGATATTATATATTCGTCAAAAGATTCGGTCCAGTGCCGAGTCTTATTTCTTTTGAGGTGATGATATTGCCACCGAGAAGCCAAAGACCTTGTAGCTATCCCGGATGTAACCAGTTAACCACTGAAAGATTCTGCGAGGAGCATAAGAAGCAGGAAGCTAAACGATATGACGAGCGCAGAGGTAGTTCAGCACAGCGAGGTTACGGCTTTAGATGGCAGCGATACAGGAAAAGATTTCTTTGTGAGAATCCACTTTGTGTTAAGTGTGAAGCTAAGGGAAAACTAACACCATCGACAGACGTTGATCATATCGTAGCTGTGAGTGGTCCTAATGATTCAGGGTTTTGGAAACCTAGTAACCATCAGGCGCTTTGTCATGCCTGTCATAGCAGGAAGACTGTGCTGGTTGATGGAGGACTAGGAAAATAATTAGATAAACTTATATATTATTTGATGTACGGTAGGGGGGATCAAATCTCTGGAGTAAACAAACTCTAGAC
>Ga0209728_1000179_pt1 | contig 59503 bp, 57 predicted proteins | sample RifGroD1_FD_183997 | JGI IMG/M metagenome (GOLD analysis project Ga0209728, IMG submission 183997) | Groundwater microbial communities from Rifle, Colorado, USA - Groundwater D1 (SPAdes) (version 2) | ecosystem: Environmental > Aquatic > Deep subsurface > Groundwater | place: Rifle, Colorado... | reverse complement strand
CGGCCGAAGCTCTGGTCTGTGGGGAAGCTATGTGGTCGGCGCAGACAATGGCAGTTCTGCCATTGTGGTGACTGACGGCTCCAAGGCCTCAGTGCTGGCACTGACCGTGAACGGTGTTTCGCTCGGATTCTGCACAGATTCGTTCGACTTGTGCTGGAATCGATAAATTCGTAGCGCCTGGCGTGGCAACTCCACCCCAGGCGCTAATTGCATAAACTTTCCCCTGGGGGTCAGGTCTTTACTCGGAACAGCAAAAATTAATAATAGGGTCAGGTCTTTACCTTGAACACTTAACTTATAAATATGTCTCGACCATTAAGAATCCAATATCCAAATGCTCTTTATCACATCACAGTGCGCGGGAATCATAAAAAGAAAATTTATCAAAATGATTCTGATAATAAATTATTTTTATCAATATTACAGAAAGCGATTTTTTCTCGTAATATTCTTTGTTACGCATATTGTATGATGCCCAATCATTTTCATTTAGTAATAGAAACACCCGAAGCTAACCTTCAATATTTCATGCATGATTTAGATGGAATTTATACTCAAGCTTATAATAATAAAAATGATAAAGTAGGGCACCTTTTTCAGGGCAGGTACAAATCATTTTTAATAGAAAAAGAGTCGTATTTACTTGAAGTTATTAGATATACAGTTTTAAATCCTGTTCGCGCCGGCCTTGTAAAATATCCGGAAGATTGGCAATGGAGTAGTTATCGCGCGACTATAGGATTAGATAAATGTTCAAAATGGTTATATGTAGATTGGCTTTTAGAGTATTTTAAGTCCGATAAGAAGCAGAGAAAAAAAGAGTTTGTTGAATTTGTGCATGAAGGAATATCAGAGAGAAGTCCGTTTGAGAAAGCAAAATCAGGGAATGTACTTGGATCACAACAGTTTAAAGATTGGTGTTGGGAGCAAACAGAAGATTTATTCCAAAATAAAGAAATATCAAGGCATGAAAGAATAATTGGTAGACCATCTTTGTTTCAAATTTTTGAATATATTTCTGAATCTGACTTGAGAAATAAGGCGATGATATTTGCGAGATTTTGTTGCGGATATTCTGTTGTAGAAATTGCAAATTATCTCAAGCTTAGTCCTTCTCTTGTGAGTAGGAAGACCATTAGGTGTTCCGAGTAAAGACCTGACCCCGAACTGACAAAACAGGTGTTCCGAGTAAAGACCTGACCCTGTGGGTGGGTTTTGCACAAATCATGTCAAAAAAGTTTTGTTATCGTGTTATACTTGAGTTAGTATGAAACATCTTGAACGACTCGTCCCACGGATGAGGGATTGGTTATTTAAACATAAATATATTGTTGGTAGTTTTGTTGTTTTTGTGTTTATATTTGCGATTCCAGCAATTACTTTTGCAGACCCGCCAACATCCACATCTTCTCTTAGCTCACTAATGAGTGATCCGAGTTCATTTGCGGTTAATCTTTTTCTTGGACTATTACTAACAATAACCAATTTGGCAGTTGCTTTAGCTGGAAAGTTGATTGTTTTATTGCTTGGGGCGATTATCATTCCAATTCTTAGTTATAATAATTTCGGTGATAGCGCTGTGATTGCTATTGGTTGGCCACTTGTTCGTGATGTGGTGAACATGTTTGTGATTGTTGTTCTGTTGGTAGTTGCTATCCAAACTATTGTTGGATTTAATAGTTCAAAATGGGAGCAACAATTGCCGCAATTATTTTTGGCAATTGTTCTTGTGAATTTTAGTAAAACAATTTGTTTGCTTGTTGTTGATGTCTCTCAGGTTGTGATGTTTACATTTGTTAATGCTTTGCGTGATATTGCTGCTGGAAACTTTATGAACCTGTTTCAGCTTAATGAATTCGTAAGTGTTGGTAAAGATTGGTCTACGGGTGCTATTAGTAGTCAGACACCTTTGGATATGACAAACCTGCTCATGACTTCTTATGCCACCTTGGCACTTTTGGGAATGGTCTTGGGAACTTTGATTATTCTTACAGTGGTTTTTGTCTATCGAATTATTTTGCTTTGGGTTCTGATAATTATTTCACCAATCGCATTTTTCATGAGAGGTTTGAAAAATATTGTGTCTCAAGCTGGGAAATATCAAGAGTGGTGGAGTAAGTTTAGTGCAGCCGCGATTTTGGGGCCAGTGATGACATTTTTTCTTTGGCTGGGACTGGCAGCAGCCTCTGCCGGCCCGATTGCAGTTAGTGAGGGAATGAATTTTGAAGGCACAAGCGATGTCCCAACTCTTTTATCTGGCGCTTTTGCCACAGACAAATTTTTAAGTGTCATCATGGGCATGATCCTTATCATGGTTGGATTTAAAGTTTCTGGCGAGTCAGCTGGAGCAATGGGAGGAATTGCTGGAAAACTTATCAATGAGGATGTTGGAAAAAAAATGTTTACTGGCGCGCTCAAAGCACCAGCCTCTTTCGCCTACCGTGGCGCCCGCGGAACCGCCAAGATTGGTCTGGCAGCTGGAAAGTATGCAGGCGTACAAGCCGGTCGTGGTTTGGCCCAAACAAAAGTGGGTCAGGATTTAGCAAAAAGTGTTACGCAAATTGGTGCTGCTGTTGCTAAAGAAGGCCCAATGGGCCGACTATTAGGTGGTGCAATTATGGGAGCTGGTGGCAAACTCGAAGGTGCTGTTAGTGCTTCTAGAGATGCGGCTAGTGAAAAGGCCCGCGGTCAAAGTGCTTCGGCATCTAATGATGAGATGCAAGGTCGAATGGGATCATACTTTGACGCAGCCGGGAATCCGATTGTTCCAACTCTTCCATCTGATCAAAATAGAATGACTCAAGATATATTCCGTTTAATGACAGACAAAAATTTGCGTAAAGATTTGAAAAAGAGCATGGGAGATGAGAAGTTTGAGGCATTGATGAAGAATTCAATGGCTCATGCCACTGAAAAAGAAGATGACATGACAGAAGACCAAAAGAAATCATTTAAAACTCTTAAAGCTGGGCGTCTACGAGACATCACCGATGATAAAGATATTGATAAAGCGCTGGCTGATGATGACTTTAGAGTTAGTCAATTGTCAGAAGAAGATATGGCAGACGAGCGTGTGCAAAAAGCTCTTAAGAATCGTGCAACTAGAACATATATTGATGAAAAAGGACAAAGGCAGACAGAAACATTGTGGGATCAGGTGGAGCGTGGTCAAGGAGTTTCAAATAAAGTCCGTGATGCAGCTCAAGGAGTTGGCGCAACATTAAATGAGTCATCAGCAGCACAAATTGCTCAGGCAATTAAGCACGGGCATATAGACGCCGGCGCGATCACAAGTGCTGATATTGCTGACCCGGCTCGCAGAAGAGAGATTGCCAAAGCAATGGCTATGTCAGGGGTTGATGTTGGCGCTGTTGGCCGAACAGATCCCGCGGCGCGATCGGATCTTTTAGCAGAATTAGGATCGTATCGTAGAAATGTCGTAACTAGTGCCACCGCTGCTACTGATCCAGCCGTTCGCGCTCAACTTGAAAAGCATATAGCTGAAATAGATCGGGCTAGATTTGCGGCCATGGCAGCAACTACGCCAACTGCAAGAAACGCAGCTGCTACATCTGTAGGAGTTGATAATGGAACTGGAGCAATAGCCGTAACTGAAAGAGAAAATGTTAGAGAAATTATCAAGAGTCAACCAACGCAGATATTTAAATTTGATACTGCTGTCCAGGCCGCTGCCACAGCTAATAGACCTAATGAGATTTCTAAAGAAATTGTTCGAAGTTTGAACCAAAACATGGTTAAAGAAATGCAAAATCAGTTTAGAAAAGCTAAAGATTCAGGAGATACTGAAGCTGCAGAGAGAATCAGACAATCTACAGCAACTATTATTAAGGCTCTCGATGCTGAGCTGGCTGGTGCCGGAGGAAATATAAATGATTTAGATATGGATACAAAGAATATGTATCGACAATTCCAAAATATGGAACGATATACACGACCATAGAACATGAATAACCTTGGATGGATACAATTTCCAAGAGTGCAAGAATATCTTCTTGATATTGCGATTTATGATACTTTGGATGAAATAGGGAAAAAGTACGATTTGCCTCAAAAAAGAACTGTTGAGCTCTTAGACTTAGCTGATGCTGTGATGAAAGGTCAAGCTCAAGTCGGGCAGATGCCTGGGTTTTTGGAAAAGGCGTTTGGATTGGATGAGCAGAAGGCAAGATTAGTTGCGTCTGATTTGGCTGGGTATCGACTTTTGCCTTTGACAGAGTTTATCTCTGGAGTTGAAGACGCAATAGAACAATGGGGTGGAGATGTTTTGGCTTATCCTGAGCTTCGGCTGAAAAAACCTGGGCTTGAAGATGAGCTTTTGTCATTTGCCAGTCAAATTGGGCTCGAGCTTCCAGATCATTTAATGAAACGATTTATCTTTTTGGCCAAAGGATATATCAACAAAGAACGCGACCGACAAGCATCACTGACATTATTGAAGCGACCAATCACCATCGGTGGCTTACAGTTTTCAGATTTGCAAGCGCAAAGGTTTTTTGAAATGTTAGATAAGAGGTTTGGAGAGGCCGAGCCCACCCCCCTTACGAAGGGTGAGTTGGAGGGGGTTTTTTCGGATGGAAAGTTAAAAGTAGAAGAGAAGAGGACTGAGGAGGAAGTGGAAAGTAAAAAGTTAAAAGTTGAAAGTGTAAAGTCGGCTGAGGAAATTGAAAAACCGAATGTAAAATCAACTCCTGTAAAAACTATTCGGACGCGGGATTTGTTGGTGATTAAGGCTGTTCCGCATGCCCTAACGACTGATGTGCCACTTATTTCCGGGTCAATTATTCATCAGGAAGAAGAGGCTGAAATTGAGGAACATAAAAAACAATTAGCACAAAAACCAGTAGTTGATAATCAAAAAGTTCAAGCTGCGATTATTGAAAAGACAGCCCAGCTTTTATTTGCGCCTTTTAAAAATGCCAAGCAAACTCAAGCTTCGGCCAGAGAATTTACAAATTCTTTTGTGCGCGGACGAATTGATACTCAACGCGCCCATGCACTTTTGGTTGATAAATATGGTTTTGACAATGAACATGCTATGGAGGCAATTAAGCTTCTTGCGCAAGGACATAGTGAGTATCACCAATCTCCAGAGCCGATAAAACCATCAGTAGTTAAGAAAAAGCCGGATGTTTCGCTTGAAGCAAGAGTTTTAGATGAACGCCATGCAGTGCTAACAAAGACCGTACCAAAAACTTCGATTGAACCAATCTTGCCAGGCGCTCGAGTTAGCGTTGCTCGATCAAGCAATCAAGAAGCTATTTTGCAACAAAAAAAGATTTCCTCAGTTGATTTACAGCAAGCACAAGAAAAAGCAAAACCAGCAAAGGCTTCAGTGCGATTAAGTGTGCAAAGCACGCCACCTTCACAAAAACAAAATGCTTCAACTAAGGTCGCGGACATTGTTTTTGCACAAAAATTGGTCGGTCCAGTTGAGGAACTGGGCACCATGGGAATTACAGAGTTTAGAAGATTGTCATCAGATCCACAGGAAGCAGTCCAAAAGATTTTAAATACTTTGGATCTTTTGGAAGAAACTGATTATGAGCAAAGGATTGCCGGCATTGTTGCTTTGCGCCAAAGTCCATTGCAAAAGTTATACATTTCCTTAATGCAAGAGGCATTAATGCAAGGGTCACCAGTTACTGATATCGCCGCCATGCATCGGAATAAAGGGGAGATGAGTTTGAGCACGCCAGAGATTGACGCCATTGTTGAATTAAATAGAATCACACAGTTCTAGAATATTTTGCGATTCTTTCATGCTATACTAGTTATATGTCACAGCAATTTGTTGTACCGCAATTCTTAGATGTTGAAACAAAAATAATTGGGCCTGTCACCATGAGACAGTTTTTAATTTTGCTGACAACTTTATTGATTGAATTTTTAATTTATCGCTTTGTATTAAATATTGTTGTGGTTATTGTGCTTGGGGTTCCAATCTTGGCACTGGGAGTTATTTTTGCTTTTGCTAAGGTTAATGGTCAAGGATTTCATTTTGTTGTTTTAAACATGGTGCAAACCCTACGAAAACCAATGGCTCGAGTTTGGGATAAGTCGTTAACTGAAGCTCAAATCAGAGCAATGCTTAAAAGAGAAGAAAAAGAACCAGTTGTGCCAACTGTTCATAAAGATTTACCTGAGAGTAAAAGACTTTCAGAATTAGCTTTGATCGTTAACACTGGCGGTGTCTATAATCCGCAGCAAAAAGAAGAATAATATGGTAAATAAACAAGAAATGCAGTCAAAGAAACTTGCCAAACCAAAAGTTGGTCCACCAACGCAAAGATTTTTAGATATTGCTGAGATTCGTGAAGGAGCCGTGGTTCTTAAGGACGGAACATTGCGTGCTGTAATTATGGTCTCGAGCATCAACTTTGCGCTAAAGAGCCAAGAGGAGCAGGAAGCAACAGTCCAGTCTTACATGCAATTTTTAAATGGGCTCGAGCATTCAATTCAAATTGTTGTGCAATCTCGTAAGATGAATATCGATAATTACATGAATGCTTTAAAAGAACAGGAACGAACTATTAAAAATGATCTTTTGCGAACGCAGATTCTTGACTATCGTAACTTTGTTAATGAACTGGTTGATCTTGGCGAAATCATGCAAAAGCGGTTTTTTGTGGTTGTGCCCTATGATCCAGCTACTGATAAACAAAAGGGATTTATGTCCAAGCTGTCTTCGGCTATTATGCCAGCCTCAGTGATTAAGCTTAATGAAAAAAGGTTCCAAGAGAGAAAGTATGCCTTAATGCAGCGAGTTTCAATTATTCAAAATGGCTTGATTAGTATGGGATTGCAAAGTGCACCATTGGATACACAGGGCTTGATTGAACTTTATTACAGTGTTTATAACCCAGATGTCTTTGATACTCAGGAACTTGGTAAAATAAGTGACCTGCGTGTTGAAGAAGGATTTTAATTTTTTCTATGTCTATTGATGTCAAAAAATTGCAAGCAAAGCAAAGGCCAGAAAAAGAAGTAAGAGCTCTAACTTTAGAGCAAGAAAAAGCTTTGCAAGAAAAAAAGACAATTGAAGAGGAGTTTTTGTATCGGAAGGGGACCATCACAGTACGAGATCTTATTGCTCCGGCTTCATTTCAGATTAATTCTGACTTTTTAAAACTTGGAGATACATTTGTCCGCACTCTTTTTATTGTCACTTATCCTCGTTATGTGAACATCGGTTGGGGAGCTCCGGTTATTAATTACAACGGAACAATTGATATTGGCATGTTCTTTTATCCAATTCAGGCTGAGGTTATTTTAAAACAATTGCGTGATAAAACTGGAGTTTTGGAAGCACAGATTGTGGCTGATAATGAAAAAGGTGCACCGCGCGATCCAGTGCGTGAAACAGCTTTACGCGATGTTGAACAATTGCGTGACGACCTTACTCAAGGCATTGAGCACTTTTTCCAGTTTGCTTTTTACATCACGATCTATGCAAAAACAAAGGAGGAATTGGATCAACGCAGTGGCCAAATTGAATCAATCTTTGGTACCAAGCTTATCTATTCAAAGCGCGGATTCTATCAGGCCGAACAAGGTTTCAACTCCACCTTGCCACTTGGAAACGATGAGCTGATGATTACTTTTAACATGAGTACATCGCCGATTGCTTCGTCTTTCCCATTTATTTCATCAGATCTTACCAGTGACAACGGAATTCTTTACGGAATAAATCGTCACAATAACTCACTTATTCTTTTTGATCGCTTTTCTTTACAAAACGCAAACTCAGTTGTTTTTGCTACTTCTGGTGCTGGAAAAAGTTATGCAGTTAAGCTGGAGATTTTGCGTACAATGATGATGGGAACAGATGTGATCGTGATTGATCCGGAAATGGAATACAAGACATTGTCAGACGCTGTCGGCGGAACCTATGTTAATGTTTCATTGGCTTCAGAAAGTAAAATCAATCCATTTGATTTGCCTCGGGCAGTGGGAGAGGGAGCTGGTGTTGAAGATATTTTGCGTAGTGCAGTTATTACATTGAAAGGTTTATTGCGCATTATGATTGGCCAGCCAATTGGTGAAAGCGGACGAGTAGGATTTACTCCAACCGAAGATTCAGTGCTTGACCGGGCAATTATCGAGGCTTATGCAAAAAAGGATATTACTCCTGACTTGGCGAATTTAGATGGAGTTGAATATCCAATCATGCAGGATTTGCAGGAGATTTTAGATGGAATGGAAGGAGCCGGGGATTTGGTTGATCGATTGAGAAAATATACTGAAGGAACATTTGCCGGACTTCTTAATTCTCCAACAACAGTGGAGATGAATAATCAATTGGTGATTTTTTCTGTGCGCGATCTTGAAGATGAGTTGCGACCAATGGCTATTTATACAATTGTTAACTACATTTGGAATGTTGTTCGATCAAGTCGAAAGAAACGATTGCTGGCTATCGATGAGGCTTGGTGGTTACTAATGCATGAAGATTCAGCTAAGTTTATTTTTGCGCTTGTAAAACGGGCGCGTAAATACTTCTTAGGAGTTACAACTATCACTCAAGATGTAAATGACTTTTTGCGTAGTCCTTACGGGCAAGCTATTGTGACAAACTCATCCTTGCAATTACTCATGAAGCAGTCGCCAGCCGGAGTTGATATTGTGGCTGATACTTTTCATCTTACCCAGAGCGAACGATATCTATTGCTCGAGGCTGCAGTCGGTGAAGGAATTTTCTTTGCCGGTGAGCGTCATGCAGCCATTAAGATTGTTGCTTCATATAATGAGGATCAGCTTATTACCACAAATCCTGAGCAATTGTTTGAGATTGAACGAGCACGAAAAGAGTTTGAAGAATCATTTGGAACAAAAAAAGAATAAATTTTTATGGAAAGAAAAGAAAAAATTGAGATTGGAATTGCAGTTTTGGTCATTGTTGTTTTGGTTGGTGTACTTTGGTGGGTATTGCAATCAGGTTCGTCTGACTTGGTGCCGAGCATTGATTCCGGAACAGATCAGGCCACAGAAGATCAACAAACGCCAGTTATTGATTATACGGCCTATGAAACAACAGCATCGACCATTGCTCGCGTTTTTGTTGAAAGATTCGGTAGTTTTTCCAATCAGGCTGACTATGAAAATGTAAATGCGGTGATGGATATTGCAACTAGCACATTGCAAAATCAACTCAAAACAATAATGAGCAAAGAGCAAGATACTGATGTTTACTACGGCATCTCAACTCGAGTTTTATCAATCGATCAGGTTTCAATAACAGACACACAAGAAGTTCTGGAAGTTATGACTCAACGCGAAGAATCAATCGAAAGTCCAGCCAACACAACTATTCGTTATCAGTCAATGAAGCTCACGCTTGTGAAAAACGGAGATAGCTGGCTTGTTAATGATTTTGTGTGGGAGTAGCCGAAATTGCCCAAATTTTAAAAAACGCGGTTTTTCCGCGTTTTTGTGTTTCGTGCAATAAAGAAGGATCACTACTGTGTGGTGATTGCTTTGCGTTTTGGCAGCCAGGGGCAATGAAGATTGATGAGTCTGACGCTCACATTTATTCTTGGCAATATGCCGACCCGGTTGCTCGTCAACTCATTTGCGCCTGGAAGTATGCCTATGATCAAAGCGCTTGGGAGATTATGCGGGCAAAACTATTACCAACTTTATCAACCTTGAGACACTTGGTTCATGTGCAAAAAATTGATGCTATTGTGCCAGTCGCCTTACATCAATATCGACTTTGCGAACGCGGGTTTGATCAAGCTGTTATGATTTCAGAGTTCCTAGGTCAGGAACTTGATTTACCAGTCGTCCCAATCATCAAGCGAGTCAGACAAACAGGAAAGCAAGCAGAAAGAAGCGAGCAGGAAAGAATAAAAGAAATGAAAGACAACCCATTCATAATCTCGATCCCTCCCCCTTACGAAGGGGGAGTTGGAGGGGGTTTCCCTCGATCTATCTTGCTCATCGACGATGTGTGGACAACCGGTTCAACCATCAAAGCTGCGTCAAATCTTTTAGAGAAGTCAGGTGTCCAGAAGGTTTGGAAATATACTTTGGCAAAGGGATAATAAAATCACAACCTTTTGGTTGTGATTTTATGGCGGAGAGGGTGAGATTCGAACTCACGGTACCCTTTCAGATACTACGGTTTTCAAGACCGTCGCCTTCGACCGCTCAGCCACCTCTCCGTATTTCTTTTTTGTAATGACCAAATTGCTCAGTTACCCATTTTCTTCCAATCCCAGTCTTGAGAAATAATTCTCGTTTTCGTGCATCGTGATAGTCAGCATGTGACTCGTCATAGATTAATATCCATGGCTTTCCCGACTTTGTTGAACGCACTCTTCCTGAGTTATGAGCAATTAACCTTATTTGGGCATTTTCACTTCTACTGGAACCCGTATAAAAGCATTGCTTTGATTCACTGAAAAGTATGTAAATACATGCCATACAGGTGAATAATACATGCTTACGAGTTTTTCCGCCAAAGGCGGACCCGCCTCTGGCGGGCAAGACCGTCGCCTTTCCAGCTATGCTGGATCTGCCTCTGGCAGACGACCGCTCAGCCACCTCTCCATAAAGTAGATTATTCTATGATCGAATAGTCTGATTTGCCCCAATAGAGTAACTGATATTGCACAATTAATCAAGTCCTGTAACAGATTTGTGCTATAATATAGACGAATATAAAATATGCCAAATCAACAAGAAACCCGCGAATATATCGAGCAAGACGACGAACTTATTGATGTCGGAAATGCGCTTGTCTCATGGGAAACATGGGAATATCAACATCACGAACGATCAAGAACTTGGTATTTGATAGTTGGAGTTATTGCCGCAGCTCTGCTTGTGTATTCGATCGCGATTGCTAACTATCTTTTTGCAATTATTGTTTTGATGACTGGCGTGATAATGCTTATCAATGGAATGCGGCAACCAAAGCGAGAGCAAGTACACATCACAGATATGGGAATTGTAGTAGGTGATTCTTTTTATGACTATAAGATGATAAAAGACTTTGCGCTTGTCTATGAACCGCCGATCGTTAAGGTTCTTTATGTAGATTTCAACAGTACTTTGCGACCAGTAATTTCACTTCAACTTGAAGATACTGATCCAAATCTTATTCGAGAAAGTCTTTTACCTTATGTTTTTGAAAATCTCGACCGTGAGGACGAGGCCTTGACAGATATGTTGCGGAGGCTGTATAAGTTATAGGCAATTGCTGTAAAAAGTGTAATTTAAATTCAGAATTTAGTATTTTTACAATCTTTCAAAAATGCGCCCGTAGCTTAGTTGGATAAAGCGTCAGCTTGCGGAGCTGTAGACCGCACGTTCGAGTCGTGCCGGGCGCACCATAAAATCATCCCATTGACGGGGTGATTTTATTTATCTATTTGGGTTTTGATAGGCTTGTCTGTCGGTGTCTGGATAGAGTAATATGTCTGTATATGATAAGTCCTGAAATAAGAGAGAAAAAAGAGCGTTATCGTGAGAGCCAGATGCTTAATGAGAAGGTTGAGAAGAAGATTTTGGATAAAATTCGGAAGCAAGAGTCTTATTCTGATGTTGTATTTTGCCCAAATAAATCATGCGGAGTGCCAGTAAAGATTGTCGATGAGCCTGATATGATTATATTAAAGTGTTCTATGTGTGGGTTTGAGAAGAAAATTAAAAAGGTTTAGTTTATGTCAAACATTAGCAAAACAGTCCAAGAACATGTGCTTGCGGAATCGCAAAAATCTGAGAGTTTGTTTAAAGATGCATATAAAGAGCATTTTGAGGGATCATACGCAAATCATGGTTCTAAAGTTCTAAAATGAGATACAATGAATACCATTAATATAATGGTGTTTATTTTATGAAGATTGGTAAAGAAGTATTTGAGTTAATCTTTCCTAAAGATACATTTGAATGGTTCGAAATCACAGATAGTGATAGTGATGAAAATAATGTTTATATTACTCTAACCGAAAAAGATATACCCCCACTAGATGATGAGACTAAGTATAAAAAGATTATTGCTAAGAAATTTCATGATATAACAATTGTAGATTTCCCATTAAGAGGAAAACGAGCAAACCTTACTTTCCGCAGACGCTATTGGAAGATTGAAGGCCGGAAGGAATATATTAAAAGAGATATAAAACTCTGTGCCCCTGGTACACAACTTGAGACTGAGTTCGCAGATTTTTTAAAAGGAGCGAGCAGAGAGGTTCGCAATATCCTTGACGAATATTGCTGAATCCTATTGTTTAGATCCTAAACTTTTTGAGAAACAATATAAAGATCATCTTAGTGATTTTAATGGATGGGATCAAAAGGAACATGCCCAAGACTGGTTGCTCTTTGAACAAAACATAGGATCACGCCTAAGCCTTGACGAAACAAGTGTCTCTAATGGTGAGCTATATACAATACTGACGAACAAGATGGGCGGGGGAAGAAAAGGATCTATTATTGCAACATGTAAAGGAACTAGAACAGAAGATATAATCAATGTTTTTACGCGTATACCACCAATTGAGCGCCAATTGGTTAGAGAAGTAACATTAGACTTCTCCTCATCTATGGAAAGTGCAGTAATTGCATCATTTCCCTATGCCAGAATAACAATAGATCGTTTTCATGTTCAGAAGCTTGTTACAGAGGCAGTGCAGGATATGCGTATTGAGCTTAGACATGAAGCACTCAAATCTGAAAACATAATAATAAAAAAAGCACGAGAACGATGTAAGCAACAGGGCAAGCAATACAAACATCCTAAACTAAGGATATATTCAAACGGAGATACAAAGAAACAGCTTCTAGCTAGAAGTAGATATCTTCTCTTTAAACCAAGAAGTAAATGGACAAACAGCCAAAAGGAAAGGGCTGTTCTTTTGTTTGAGGTATTCCCAGAGCTTAAGAGTGCCTACAATCTCTCAATGATGTTTAGAAATATATACGAGCAGGCTAAAACAAAAACAGAAGCGGGGGTGCTTCTAAATAAATGGTATATAAAGGTTGAAGAGAAAAACTTTCCTTATTTTATTACTACAGCTCAATATATCCAAAATCACGAAGAAACAATAATTAACTATTTCCCAGACAGAAGCACTAATGCTTCTGCTGAGTCTTTCAATGCCAAGCTTAAAGGTTTTAGATCGCTAGTTCGAGGGGTCAAAGACAAGAAGTTCTTTCTTTACAGGGTTTCTAAGATCTGGGGGTAGAACCATGATTTGCGTATGATCCATTTTGAGCCAGTTGTGAAATATGCTAAGCAGTTAGCCAAAGAAGTTGGGGCAGATGAGGAAATTGTGGAAATCTCCGCATGGCTTCATGATATTGGTAGTATTCATGGGCATAAAGACATTCATCACGAGTATGGCCGAGATTATGCGCAAAAATACCTCTCCGAACTAGGATATCCACAGGAGAAGATCGATATGGTTAAGCACGCCATTTATGCACACCGTGGCAGTCAAAGTATTGCTAGGGAAACAAAAGAGGCAGAGTGCGTGGCTGATGCTGACGCCATGTCTCACATTTATGACGTTGTGTCTCTTTTTAGACTAGCATTTAAAGATAAACAGATGGAAACAGAAGACGCCCGTGAGTTTGTTAAATTAAAGCTTGAGCGTAGTTACAATAAGTTGTCAGATTTTGGTAAACAGTTTATCAAAGACCAATATGACGCCGTGGTGATAGTTTTAAAAAAATAATTATGGACAAAGATTTAATTATTCAAAAAACAGCTCAGTATGCCAAGGAAACTCTTTTCGGAGACGCATCAGGGCATGATTGGTGGCATGTTTATCGAGTATGGAAAAGTGCAATTAATATTGCCAAAGGAGAAAAGGCTGATTTATTTATTGTGGAGATAACAGCTCTTTTGCATGACATTGCTGATTATAAGCTACATGATGGCGATGATTCTATCGGACCAAGAAAAGCAAGAGAATGGTTAGAAAGTCTAAGTGTCGATGCTGACGCGATTGATCATGTTGCCAGCATAATTGCTAACATGTCTTTTAAAGGTGCTGGGGTTGAGTCAAAGTTGGAAACACTAGAAGGTAGGATTGTACAAGATGCTGATCGACTTGATGCGATCGGAGCCATTGGGATCGCCCGAACATTTGCCTATGGTGGTAGTAAGGGGAGGGAAATGTATGATCCAGAAGTAAAACCAGAGATGCATACTTCTTTTGATAAATATAAAAATAATTCAAGTCCAACTATAAATCATTTTTATGAAAAATTACTTTTACTTAAAGACTTGATGAACACAGAAACAGCAAAACAAATTGCCAAAGATCGGCATGAGTTTATGGAAGGGTACTTGGATGAATTTTATAAAGAATGGGAGGGTAATAAATAATTAACCAAATTATATGAAAAAAGCATTAATGATTCTTATTCCGGTGATTGTCGCTATTATTGCGATAGTTGGAATTGTTTTGATAAATCGAGCACCTAAAGAGGTGATTGTGGGAGGGGATGTTGATGAGCATGGATGCATCGCGTCGGCTGGGTATTTGTGGTGTGAGGCCAGGCAAGAATGTATAAGAATTTGGGAAACAAAGTGTGATGATGAGCAAATGAAGTTTGAAGTGCCGACAATTGCGTCAGATATACTTATGCAAACCGGGATTGACCTTGGAGAAGCATCAGATACAACTTTCCAGTGGCTCTATGGACAAGAAGACGAAGTTCTTTTTACAAATGTGCAAGCTCTAAGTTACACACTCGATCCAGTTTTGGATGAGGATTATCAAAAGATTCGTTCTTATTTTATGGACGCAGGCTTTGAAAATGATCCATACAATGCCGCCTCAGGTACTGTGGTTGGAGCGGAAGGATTTAAAAGAGCAATTACTGTTTGTCAGTTGAGATATGAGATTAATGTTCCTCAAGATGCTGTTGATGAGATTTTGCTTGAAGATTTTGATACTTATCCAAAAAGTTTGACATTGACTTGCGGACTCGTAGATAAAGTCGATCTAGCGATTGAGTCGGTTGAGTACCAGCTACGAAAAGCCATTGCCGAGCAAGTTGATGTTAAGGTTTCTCAGGTTGCGGTAGAGATTAGTCAGGAGTCTGACAATAGCATTCGTGGGATAGTAACTTTCGATGATGTTGAGTCAGTCAAAGACGGAATTTTCTATGCACGGAAGTTTGATAATACCTGGGACCCAATCCTCACCCAAGGAAATCCAATTGACTGTGACATCATGCAAGGATACGGATATCCCGAGTCGATTCTCGAAGACTGCGCCGGTAAGTAAATAATTAGAGGGTTTCTCCACCCACTTGATTATTATTGTATTTTTAGCTATTCTGTTGGAGCAAATAAAGAATTGATTAGGGTTGAAGGTTATGATTTGGATGCCCTGCAAAGCAAGGTCAGGCTTTGCATGACAGTAAGATCCTTCAAATATGGACTTTCTACATTATGGAGAGGTGCTAGAGTGGCCGAATAGAGCACACTGCTAATGTGTTGAACTGTAAAAGGTTCCGTGGGTTCGAATCCCACCCTCTCCGCCAAAAAAGTCCAACTTATGTTGGGCTTTTTTGTAAACGGGGCTAGGTCGTTACTTATAACATTTTTGTCATATTGATTTGGTATATGGCGTTTAGGTAAGTCATAGCTTTTGATAAAAGCTTAATGTCTGGTATGCTAGATGGAAGCTATGAATACAAATTTAAATAAGGACATAAGATATATCAAAGGCGTGGGGGCGGTGAAGGCTAAGGATTTTGGATATTTGGGGATTAAGACCTTGGGTCAAGTTTTATTTGATTTTCCGTTTCGTTATGACGATCTTTCTCAGCAAGAGGAAATTGCCCATGTTGTCCCAGGTCAAAAGGTGACTGTGCGCGGAACTATTACGACTATTAAAAATCGACGTAGTAATCGGAATGCGCGCATGATTGTTACTGAGGCGATTGTGCAAGATGATACTGGGGCCATGAAGGTTGTTTGGTTTCATCGTGGGTTTCTCACAAAAGTATTGCGATCAGGCACTGTAGTGTCTTTGTCAGGAAAAGTTGATGACGCCTATGGTCTTTCCTTGGTTAATCCCGAGTATGAGGTTGTTGGTAATGCGCGAGCCACAAAACATACTGGTCGCATTGTGCCAATCTATCGGCTCAGCGGGGGGCTAACACAAAAGGCGCGTCGAGCCGTGGCAGAGGAAGCTTTAAAATATATTGATGACGAACTGGTTGAATGGTTGCCAGAAACAATTGTTAAAGAACAAGATTTTATTGATTATCACACTGCCTTGCGCGCAATTCATTTTCCAAATAATACTCAGATGCAGGACAAGGCCTTGCGTCGACTCAAGTTTGAAGAGTTTTTCTTGCATCAACTTTTGCATGGCAGAGCACGACGAGAGCTAAAAAAACAAAAAGCATCAGTAATTCCATTTAATGAAGATTACATTCGTGAGGTTGTTGAGTTATTACCTTATAAATTAACCAGCGCACAAAAGAAGGCTCTTTTTGCAATTTACAAAGACATGGCCACAGACAAACCAATGAATAGATTGCTTGAAGGTGATGTGGGCACAGGTAAGACAATTGTGGCCGCGTTGGCCGCTATCAATGTAGCAAGGTCGAGTTGGCAATCAGCTTTTTTGGCACCAACTGAAATTTTAGCAACCCAACACGCAGCTGTGTTGCAAAAGATGTTTGGGGATAGGCTCATGGTCGCGTTATTTACACGCACTAAAAGATTTGTTGGTGGTAAAAGTGTGACAAAAAAACAAATGCTTGAAGGACTTAAGGATGGAAAGATTGATTTGGTAATAGGAACCCATGCACTTTTATCGGACAATGTTTTATTTAATCGTCTTGGTTTTATTGTGGTTGATGAGCAACACCGTTTCGGTGTTAAACAACGGCAGGCACTAAAGGATCGGCAACAGGATGAAGATGGGATTCCGCATTTGCTTTCCATGACCGCGACTCCGATTCCACGATCACTAGCGCTAGTTTTGTATGGAGATTTAGATTGCTCGGTTTTAGATGAATATCCTGCCGGGCGTAAAAAAATTGAAACACATATAGTTTATATTGGCAGGGAAGAGGATTATTATGAAAAAATGCGCGAACAAATACGCGCCGGCCACCAAATTTTTGCAGTTTGTCCATTGATTGAGGAATCAGACGCCCTGGGAGTAAACTCAGTAAATGAAATTCATGACAGATTTATCAAAGGCCCTTTTCGAGATTTTTCAGTGGCCATGTTACATGGGAAAATGAAACCAAAAGAAAAGGATGAAATAATGCAAGCTTTTTTAAGAAATGAAATTAATGTGCTTGTGGCCACAACTGTAGTTGAAGTCGGAGTTGATATTCCAAACGCCACAATAATGTTTATCGAAGGAGCAGAGCGATTTGGTTTAGCGCAACTGCACCAGTTGCGCGGACGAGTCGGTCGAGACGAATATCAAAGCTTCTGTTATTTACACCCATCTGACAAGTTGTCTCCAATCGCCAAGGAGCGATTGCAAGCAGTGGTTAATTCACATGACGGATTTGTGCTGGCTGACAAAGATCTTAAATTAAGAGGTCCAGGAACAGTTTTTGGAACATCACAATCTGGATTTGAGCAGTTCAAGCTCGGTAGCTACGCAGACATGGATCTAATCGCACTTGCCCGCGACTATGCCAAGGACATCCTTGACCATGACCCAGAGCTAAAAGAAACCCCAGCCCTCAACACCCGCGTCCACGAATATGTTGAAGGGGTTCATTTTGAATAATTAATCATCCAGTGTCGTAAATAAGGGACGGTCGTCCCTTATTTACGACGCTATAGTCATATGAAAAAAAGAAAAAAACATTTACATCAGGGGTCGTATACATCAGATTTATTAGTAGAAATAGGTGATTACTTAGTAGATATGTGTGAAGGTTTCGAATATCCAAGAATTGCTGGCTATCATGGAGTTGGTGCAGTGCAGGAATTTAAATATGCGAAAGCTTTGTCTGAAAAACGAGATGCTCTATATAGGTTAAAAAGATCTAAGTTTATAGAAACAAATAAAATAGCTGATAAAATGATGGACAGAATTACCAATAAGGGATTAGAAGAATATTTATATCAAAAAGTAATGAGAGCAGATTTGTTGTCAGAGGGAAAGTTTTGTTTAGTTATTTTCGATATACCTGAGGATAGGAGGGATATTAGGGGTGAGATAAGAAGATTTTTAAGTTGCGCAGCGTTTATTCCAATCCAGAAAAGTGTTTGGGCCTCGCCATTTGATGCGGCTGAGGAATTGTCAAAGTTCTTTAAATTTAATGGTAGGCGTAAGTGGATTAGGATATTTACTGCCGATGAAAGCTAGGAGATTGATAAATGTCGTAAATAAGGGACGGTCGTCCCTTATTTACGACGCGAGACTCGGTTGGTGAGTATTTTTTTGTGATTTGTTTAAATAATTAAAAATAGCCATTTAAAATCTGGCTATTTTTAATTGACTAAAATTTTCATTTTTTATCTTAAATCTCATCCAATAATTTCTCGCAAGTGTTTTTTTGTTTTTGGGGAGAGGATGTTTGTGAAGCCGAGTCTTTGGGCTTCTTTGATGCGTTTTTCAATAAATGGAACAGTACGAATTTCTCCACTTAATCCCATCTCGCCAAAGGCGATTGTGTCCTTTGGGTAACTTGTGTCTTTGACAGACGAGATGATTGCTGCGCAAATTGCTAAGTCAGCGGCAGGTTCTTTTATTTTTATTCCGCCAACTACATTGACATATACATCAAGCGCAGATACTGCCACTCCGGCGCGTTTACTAATGATCGCTAAAAGCATTTGCAAGCGTGATGCATCGTATCCAGAGGTTCGTCGAATTGGATTTGCGAATAAACTTTTCTCAGCCAGTGCTTGCACCTCGACAAGTATTGGACGAGTACCTTCCATTACGCAAGTCACAACCGATCCTGGATTTTGGGTTCTATCTTCCAAGAATCGTGCCGATGGATTATCTACACCTTGCAAACCACTCTGTGTCATTTCAAAAATCCCAACTTCATCAGTGCTACCAAATCGATTTTTGCCACAATGCAAAAGTCGAAATGCGCTTTGTTTATCACCTTCAAGTGTCAAAACAGTATCAACCAAATGTTCAAGTGTTTTTGGTCCGGCCACTGATCCATCTTTTGTCATCTGTCCAATTAGCAACACGGGTGTGTTGCTTTGCTTGGCAAAACCAATCAATTGCGCAGTAGCTGCTCGAACCGCAGTCGGAGTTCCAGGGAGATTATCAATCTCGCTGGCAATCATTGTTTGGATTGAATCGATAATTAGCAGGGAAGGGTTGTGTTGCTTGGCAGAGCTTAAAATAGCATCAATATCAATGGCGTTTGAGAACAAGATATTTTTTGGATCAACATTTAAGCGTTTCAGGCGCATGGCGACTTGTCCTTCTGATTCTTCGCCAGAAACATAGTAAGCAGGTTTTTGAGTAGAGAATAGATGTGCAAGTTGGGCAACGATGGTTGATTTTCCAATTCCTGGTTCACCAGCCAGCAATGTCACAGATCCGGGCACAATGCCACCACATAAAACGCGATCAAACTCTTCTATTTGAGTCGGGATATGTTTAACATGTGATATTGATGCATCAGAAAGAGACAAAGTCGGCGCCGGTTTGGCGCCCCCTTTTGTTGATTTGTGCAACGGATTTTGCGATTCGCTTTCCTCGGTTAGCGTCCCCCATTTTCCACATTCCGTGCACCTCCCTTGCCACTTCGGAAATTGACCATCGCAGTGTGTACATGTGAACATAGTTAATCCTTTTTAATATACCAAGCTCCTTTTAACGCTCCAAAAACATCATCATAACTAGCTGATTGGATTCCTGAGTTTGGGTCATTAACAAGAACATTTCCATTTCCATCAACACCTGTCAAGACAATGAAGTGACCTGAGGATGTAAAAATACCAGGCCCCATTGATGCGATAATTGGTTGATTGTTTTCAAGATAAGTAATAATTTGTTCACGAGTTGAAATCATGGTTCCGGTAAAACCATTGTCTTGAATGACATTAGAGGTAGTGAATGAGTCCCAACGAGTTCCCATGCACGAACAATCACCGGAAAGTGGGCAGGCGCGACATGATGTTCCATAATCCGCAGATTGAGGACATGAGCCCTGACTGCCCCATAGGGTAGCAAGCTCAGAAGGGGTAATAGTATATCCTAAGTATGTTAATACCATTGCTGTTGAAGTTACACCACATCCAGATGTCGCAACAGTTCCACAAGAGCCATAGGGAGTGTCATTTCCTCTTTGAGTATAATAAGTCACACCATTTGTTCCATCAGATGGTATATCACTTATAGTGTTAGGAGGATTTGAAAGATTCAGACCAGCAATATCAGAAAAAGTATCTTCAGTTGAAACAAATTCAGCTGTTATATAGTGAGGCGAAAGACCCTCATAAATCAAAAATCCCGGGTCAACAACAGATGCTATAGTGAAGGCTCCAAACAAAAGTATGATTCCAGTGACTGCTTGTTTTAAGTGAGTTGTAGCTGTGGTAATTTTTCCTTTATCGCCACGGGCTAGAATATATTCTATTCCTCCAATCATCATCATCACAATTGCCAGAAGTGATGCGGCCGGGAAGACAAAATTAAGTGCTGCTTGAATGTATTCACCAAGATAGTTTGAAGTAATCGAGTCATCGGTTTTTGTTGCTGGAGTGAATTCAAGTCCAGGTATATCAACTCCAAGCATTGGAACTGGATATGTCTCATCAGGTTCTGACGTACTAATGGTAGTGTTTGGTGCTATGGGGCCAAATGATGCATCACCCAAAGGTCCATCTAAAGTTCCTTGGCTTAGAACTACGCTTGCACCTCTTATTTCACATTGTACCGAATACCCAGTTATTTCTCCGCCAAGACTAGAAGCATAGGGCTCAAAAGAGTCGCACACATCTTGACACATTTGCACAGATGTTACTTTGGATTGATCAACCGGAATAACATCATCAGGCGCACAATAACATCTTGGAGTTCCAGCGTCACAGTCCGCATAATCAAGAGATAAGGAATCTAGATCGCCTTGACTAATAGTGGCAGTTGCTCCTCCGACTTGGCATTGAACAGAATATCCAGTTATTTCCCCGCCCAGTGCACCTGCATATGGCTCAATTGAATAACAGGCATATTGGCATTTTTGGATTGAGGTTATTATTGATTGTTCAATTCCAATTGGATCATTTGGTGTGCAATAACACTCAGCTGTTCCTGTGTCGCAACTTGAATAGTCTAGAGCAAAAGCAAAACTAGGCGCCAGCAGAAGGGAACAGAACAATGTAAAAAATATTTTATTCATAGTCATTGAGCGCTGATTTAATAATCTGTTCAAGTTCTTGAGAGGAAAGATAACCGCTGTATTGCTGGCCGTTAACAAAAATCGAAGGTGCGGCTGGAAGTGAAAGCTCGTAGGCCTCGTCTAAATCGTCTTGAACTAGTGATAATGTATTTTCTTTTGTTAAACATCGTTTGTAAAACCATTGCCAAATATCAAGATCATTAGCAATAGCTGGGTAGAGGTCTGAAGATAAAATATCTGAATTTACAATTAAGAGCTTTTGAAACTCCCAAAAAGCATTTTGGTTTTGCGCGCATCTAGCAGCAACAGCTGCGGCTTGCGCTTGCGGGTTTAAGCTTGTGTTAGGAAAATCCTTCCACACGATTGCTAGATCATCAGGATATTTTTCTAAAAGCGTATTAAGTGATTTGGCCACTGAAATGCTTGTTTGATTAGCAAAATCTCCAAATTCAACAATGATGACTTTTGGATTTTCAGCTCCTACGATTGGATTATCAGAAGAAATCGTGGGTTGTCCAGGTGTTTGTGTTAAATTTGGGAGATTTGTAAATTCAATTTTATTACCACTTGTTATAGAAAATAGCATTATCAAAAAGATAATTGCGATTATTAGAAAAAAGCCAATAACAAGATTTTTCATGCGCATATTATTTTAGATTCATGAAATTGAGCCGTCCGTATGCATCCAAAAAGTAAAGGATAGAGTCGTCATCGCTAACTGAGAGATTAAACATCTGCATATCAAGTGTTGGATATCCCAGCAGTTTTTTTGTTCCTGTTTTAAGATTAATTTCATAAAGTGAATCCGTGGCCGTGATAAGTCGATGGTCAAGACCTGATGCATCGGTTGCTTCGTCTGGTACAGCGCAAATAATTGATAAGTCATTTTTAAAAGTACATTTTTCTACCCAGGTTTCAACTCCGAGGTTCATTCGATTTGATCCCACATCACCAGTTCCTGAAGAAACCCAAAGTGATGGCCGGTCGTTGTTCGCACTCCAGGCAACTGAATAAAGAAGATAGGTACTGGTAGGTGACCATGAAGCTGCGAAGTTTCCACCTTCAACAATTAAGTTTCCAGATTCCTCACCATCGCTGCCAATCAAATAAATTTCATAGCGACCAAAGCCGAGCGATGATGCGCCTGTTTGCGAAAATCCAACTATGGAATTATTTGTTGAATAATTTACTGTGACTTTATCAGTATTTGTGCCTAGCGGTGTTAGAACTTCTGTTCTTGATCCATCGCTTGATGAGGATACGAGTGTATTTTGACTTGAGTCACTGGCCATGCTTTTGGAAACAACATTTTCTCCATCAGAAGAGAAGTCAAATTCTTCCCAATGACTTGGCAAAGTTGTTTGTTGATCTGTTAGAAAATTGTAAATGATATTGGTGCCATCAGGAAATTCTATAACGGCAATATCTGCGGTATCAGCAAAGACAACACTTTCTGCTTTGGGAAATGCTGCCGAGGAAAGAGCGATAAGTTCGCCACTTTCATCGATTTTATAAAATCGTCCATCTTGATTGTTGTAAAAAGCAATTCCAGTTCCTTCAATAAGTGTTGGTGATGTGACAACAGTAGCAGTAAGACGCTGAGTAAAAGTTGGTCCACCAATAGCAACGGGTGAAGGTTGTAGAGCACCCGATGTTTGATCTTGGACAGGAGTTCGTTCTCCAGCTTCGGGCGCACCTATTAATCCTCCAGCTGCACCTTCCTCGGTTGGTATGGTTGGTTCTTCCTGAATCATTGGCGCGGCCGTGAATGCAAAATAGAGTAGAGCTCCCATTAAAATAGTTACTGCTATTAATGTGATTATTCCAAGTATGCGTTTTGTGCGGTAGGTCATCATTTCAAACATATGATTTTATAACATTCCAAGAGCAGAAGCTCCTATGGCGATTAACAAGAATATAAAGAAGAAAATAGCAATAATTGACAGTGAAAGAAAAATAGCAATTGGCAATCCAATAATAGCTTGCCACCAACCCAGTGTCATTGATTCAATGGTATTTTCTATTTCAGAGCCGCCGTTGAATATGTCAGATGTGCCAGAAGAAATTAGTTTTCCAGCAGCTTCCATATCCCAAAATCTATAAAGAGGAGGTGGTTCTAGAACTGCCAACGGACCACTAAGGAATTTTTTTCCGTTATTTAATATTGCAGTTAGCGCTCGGTAAGCTTGGACAATGAAATTAAATATTGTTGGAAGTTCAAAATCTGCTGGGTCGATTCCATCAGCTAAACTGATTAGGTTTTCCGTTTCCCATCCCAGTTTTCCCATGGAGGCCACGGCTTTAATTGCCTGCGCTGCTTGTTGTGTTGCATCCTGAGCTTTGTTAGCAGCATTTTCTTTAGCTCGTTTTAGTTGTTTTTGACGGGTTTGGGCAAATAATTGGTTCATCTCTCCACTAATTTTTTGCATGGCAGCATTTTGGAATTCTTCGGTTTCAATTTGCTGTAAATATTCTTGTTCGTAGGTTTCCTGCAGCATCTGTGATTCGCTGTCATAGTTAGATCCCTCAGGCGTTGTTTGTGGAAGTTTGTAGGATTGCATTTCTGATCGGACTCGTTGTCGATCACGCGCTAAGCGTTCTTTATTTTCGGCCTCGAGTAGATTTTTCTGCAATAAAGAAGTTTGGGCATAGTCAGGTCGCTGTTGCACCATTTGCAAATTTGGAAATGAATCTTGAGCAGGCATCATGTTAAGCTGAGTGCGAGAGCGGCGAGGTTGTCTTGATGCTAAAGTTGTTCGACCATTTTGTCGAACAGGTGTACGCGCGCGTTTGATACTCATTTGCGAACGCGTAAGTTGAGCTCTTGAGTTGAGCATTTGTAAGGCCTCTGGAGCCATGCCCTCATTATAGCGCAAAAATGGTTCTAATGTGAGTGAAAATGTGGATGAAAGGAAAGGGGAAAAGGGGATTGAGGTAGTAGGTTGGGAGGGGTGTAGGCTTTAATCCTCACTTCAAAACAAATCCATCATTTTTGCAACAAATTGTGCAGGTTTTGATGCGTTTTGAGGCGATGATTGCGTCAAGAATAATTGGTTCGATATGTTGGGTAATAGTTCTATCAATTCCTCGAGCTCCGAGTTTTTTAAGTGAAAGCTTTACTATCGTTCCGGCAATTTCCCTACTCATTTCGCATAATAAGCCTTTTTCCTTTATTCTTTGCGTAAGCTCATCAAGCTTTTTGTTTGCGATCTGAATAAGTGTTTGATCATCAAGCTTGTCAAACACGCAGATATCGTCCAATCGATTCATAAGTTCAGGTCGCAGGATGTCTTCTAGTGCTGAGCGCACATTTTGAGATTTTAATGTTTCTTCTGATCCAAAACCCATTGAACCTTTTTCAAAAAGTTCGCGTCCTGCATTACTTGTCAAGATTACAATTGATTGTCCAAACGAAAGTTCGCGGCCCGAGGCATCACGGATTGATCCTTCTTCTAAAATTTGTAAAAGTAGATTGTGAATATCAGGATGTGCTTTTTCAATCTCATCAAACAAGATAACACTGCGTGGATAGTTACGAACATGATCAGCTAGAACATTTGTATCTTTGTAACCAACATATCCAGCCGGAGCGCCAAGAAGTTTACTGGCATTGAAGGCTTCTTTATATTCTGACATGTCCAGTCTAAGCAGTGGCCTTGAGCCATTAAAAAATGCCTTGGCAATTTGTTTGGCCAGTTCTGTTTTTCCAACACCGGACGGACCAACAAATAAAAATGATGATAATGGTTTTTTTGTATTTGCAAGTCCAGCATGGGCGCGTTTTAGATGATGAACAATGTTATCAATGATTTTGTCTTGGCTAAGAACATTTTTTTTCAGAGTTTTATCAAGGTCGCCAAGCACTTGTTTTGTTTGGCGTTTTATTGTTTGCGTTGAAATGCCAGTTGCCTGAGATAGTGCCTCAATCACCAGCGATTGAGTGATGGTTTTTATTTCTTTATTTTGATTACGGGCATAGGATCCTATTTCGTCCAAGATATCTATTGCCTTGTCGGGAAATCGTTTGTCTGGAAAATGTTCTTCGGCCAGATCTAAAACATAATCAATTATCGCATCTGAATAACGCACCCCATGGTGTTTGCCATATGATTGTTTGACTCCTGACAAAATTGCGCGAGTTTCTTCTTTGCTTGGTTCTTCAACGGAAATTTTTTGAAATCTTCGTTCCAAAGCTCCGTCTGATTCAATCCATTTTTTATATTCTTCATAGGTTGTGGCGCCGATGCAACGAATTTCTCCTCGAGCAAGAGCAGGTTTTAAAATATTTGCCGCGTCAAGTGATCCTTGATTGGATCCAGACCCAACAATGGTATGAAGTTCATCAATAAATAAAATACTCTTTGGTTCATTGCGTAATTCATCAATTAATTGTTGCAAGCGAGCTTCAAAAGACCCACGGTACATTGTGCCAGCAATAAGTGATGCAAGATTTAGAGCATAGACTTTGTGTCCTTTTAAAGAATCAATAGAATTTTTGGTAATTCGTTGTGCCAGACCCTCAACGATTGCACTTTTTCCAACTCCGGGATCACCAACTAAAACTGGATTGTTTTTTGTTTTTCTTCCCAAGATTGTACAAACGCGAGCTATTTCTTGGTCGCGACCAATGACCGGAGTTTGATTTTTTTGATATTCTGTATTAGTTAAATCCTTGGCAAAATAATCAAGAGCGCGTTCAATGTCCAAGCTTTCATCTGACTCGAACATCGCGTCATCTTGTTCTCTATTGGGTGAGAGCGGAATTTGAACAGTTAATGCTAGCGTTTGTTTAAGTTGCAATTGCAAAGTTTGCATGTCAACACTTGTTTTGGCAAAAAAGTGTGTGATTTCATCAGGCTGTACTTGCAAGATACCAGCTAGAAGGTGTTCAGTGCTAATAAATGAATGTTGATGAGCAGTGGCAGTGACAACAGCTTTTTCTAATATTATTTTTGTTTCTTCAGAAAGATTAGGAATAGTAGTTGGGAGTTCGTTGATTGCAGTTTGTTGTGCAAGATACTCGTCAAGATTTTTTCTTTGCACTCCGGCTTGCACGAGAAGTTTTGCTGCAATTGAATCTCTTTGATCAAGTAATGCCCATAGCAAATGAATTGGATGAACAGTCTGTTGCTTTGAAGCAACAACCAGAGCCAACGATTTTGCCAAAGCTTCTTTTAAGTGATTTGTAAATTTCGAAGTTATTTCTTGCATAATGTTTTATTGCCCCATTGCTCTGATACGGGCTATGCGTTCGTCGATTGGTGGGTGAGTTGCAAATAATTTTTGGAAGAATGAATAAGTGCGTCCGCGGGTTTCGCCAAAAGGATTTGTTATAAAAAGACAGGCAGTGGCGTGATTTGCGCGCGTCATTTTGCTCTGGCTGTCACGGATTTTTTCAAGTGCACCAGCAAGTCCGTCTGGATGTCGTGTTAGCAAACAGGCCGAGGCATCTGCCAAGTATTCGCGAGTTCTTGAGACTGCCAGGCGAATAAGTTGGGCAAACACTGGTGAGAGTGCTCCTATAATTATTGCTACTAAAATCAGCACAGGTGGAGTTTTTCTGTTCCGGTTTCCTGACAAAAGACCAACCCTAAATATAATATCTGCCAAAAGAGCAATTAGACCAACTAGCACAACAACAAGAGTCATTAGGCGGATATCGTAATTTTGAATATGAGAAAGTTCGTGAGCAACAACTCCTTCGAGCTCAAGCTTGTTGAGTTTTTGCAAAAGACCAGTTGTAAAAACAATTTTTGCGTGTTCTGGATCGCGGCCTGTGGCAAACGCGTTTGGACTAGGGTCATCAATTAAATATATCTCAGGCAAAGGCATCCCGCTGGCGATTGTAAGATTTTCAACAAGTAAATAAATTTCTTTGGCATTTTCTTTGGAAAGTTTTTTAGCGCCTTGGGTAAGGAGGATTGTTTTGTCAGCCAGATAAAAACTAATTAGCGAATAGACTATTGCGAACAAAGCTCCCAGGATAATGGAAGCAAGTGGGTCAGCATCTGTCATGACACCAATGGCTAGAAAAAGTAATGTGATAACAATACATACTAAAATGAGTAGAATCCAGGTGCGACGTTTGTTTGATACAATGTCTTGGTACATATAAATAATTAAGAGAGCTAACTATGGCTTACCAAAGCTAGCTCTCTGACTATTTTAATTTTTATTAGAACTGAACTTCGAGAGCTATGTTTACACTGTCAGGAGCATCAAAGAAATCATATTTCTTAAATCCGAGCATACTGGCAATCATGTTGGTAGGAAAAACCTGCATCTTGGTGTTGAAGTCACGAACATTTCCATTGTAGAAGCGTCGTGATGCTTGAATCTTATCTTCGGCATCAACTAGTTCTTGCTGAAGGTGAAGGAAGTTTCCTGATGCCTTTAAGTCTGGATAGTTTTCAGAAACAGCAAATAATGATTTTAAGGTTTCTGTAAGCATTCCTTCTGCCTTTGCGTGATCTGCAGGAGTTTTTGCTTGCATTGCATGTGACCTTGCTTCTGTCACCTTTGAAAAAACAGAATCTTCATGTTTGGCATAACCTTTTACAGTATTTACCAAGTTTGGAATAAGATCGTATCGACGTTTAAGCTGAACCTCAATGTCAGACCAGGCCTCATCAGTCCTGTTTCTAAGACGGATAAGTCCATTAAAAACCATGACTAGCCAAAGGACGATTACTGCAACTACCCCTAATATAATATAAAGTATTTCCATATTTGATTGTTAAGATGAAAAAAAGTAATATAAGTACATTGATATATTATCATTTTTGATTAAAAAAACAATATCTATGGATATCCCACGATCTATTTTCAAAGCCTATGACATTCGCGGATTTGTTGACTCGCAGATAACTGAAGATTTTTCAAAATCACTTGGGAAAGCGTTTATCACCCTTATTTCAAAAGAAAATCCTGGCAAACATTTAACAATCGCTGTCGGACGCGATATGCGTGATTCATCTCCCAGGTTTCAAAAAGCATTAATGCAGGGGATGATCGAATCTGGCGCTGATGTAAAAGATATTGGCCTTGTTTCAACCCCCGCTTTTTATTTTGGAGTTGGATATCTGGAATGTGATGGAGGAATAATGGTTTCAGCGTCGCACAACCCTGCGGAATATAATGGATTTAAAATGACTCGCGATCATGCGCGTCCAGTTTCTGGAAATGATGGCATCAATAATCTTGCAGACATTATGGAATCTGATGCGTATCTGATTAGTGATAAAACTGGCGCGATTGAGGTTGTTGACGGAATTCCTGAAAAGTTTGTTGAAATGAGTATTGATTTTGCTGGAGGTGATCCAATTCGTCCTCTCAAGGTCGTGATTGATTCCGGGAATGGAATGGGAGCGCAATATCTTGATTCATTTTTGCAAAAGTATCCGCAAATAAATTGTGAGAAATTATTTTGGGAACTTGATGGCAATTTTCCAAATCATGAGTCAAATCCTTTGAAAGAGGAGAATAATGTTGTGCTTAAGGAACGAATTATTGCATCTGGCGCAGATTTTGGGATCGCAACTGATGGAGACGGGGACAGAATTTTCTTTTTTGATGAACACGGCAAAACAGTTGAGCCTGCGATTTTGCGCGGTTTGCTTGCTCAAATTATGCTTAGAAAAAATCCAGGATCAACAATTGTTTATGATATTCGTCCTGGAAAAATAACGCTTGATATGATTTTAGAATCTGGCGGAAAACCATTTTTGGCTCCAGTTGGTCATTCATTGATTAAAAAAGAAATGTTAATTCACGATAGCGTGTTTGGTGGGGAGTCGTCCGGTCACTTTTTCTATAAGTATCCAACAGGATCTTATGAAGGGCCAATCACGGTTGCTGTTCAACTGCTTCAAGAATTAACAAGAAAAAATGTTTCAATGTCAGAACTCGTAGCTCAATATAGAAAATATTTTCATTCAGGTGAGATTAATTTTGAGGTTGAGGATAAACAGGGAACAATCAAAAAGATCAAAGAACATTTCGCTGAAGGTGAGCTCAATGAACTTGATGGCATTACAATTACTTATCCAGACTTTTGGTTTAATATCCGCCCATCAAATACTGAATCAATTTTGCGACTAACAGTCGAGGCTATTAATAAAGAAGCAATGGAAAAAAGGAGAGATGAGGTGATTGGGATAATAAGCAGATAATTTATGGAAAATTGTGAATCAAACAACAAAATTATTATCTACGAAGGTGATGGTGGTCAGCCACATATTGAGGTGCGTTTAGAAAATGACACAGTCTGGCTTCCACAGGCAAAAATAGCCGAGCTTTTTGGTGTTCAGAGACCGGCGATTACGAAACATCTGATAAATATCTTTGAAAGTGGAGAATTAGAAGAGAAATTAGTTAGTTCCATTTTGGAACATACTGCTACTGACGGTAAGTCATATCAAACTCAATTCTACAACCTTGATGTCATAATTTCCGTTGGGTATCGTGTCAATTCCGTAATGGCAACCAAATTTCGTAAATGGGCAACTGGGCGTCTGCGCGAGTACATTGTTAAAGGCTTCACGATGGATGATGAACGTCTGAAGAATGTCGGCGGAGGGGTATATTGGAAGGAACTGCTCGCCCGCATTCGTGATATCCGCGCCAGTGAAAAGTCATTCATAAAAAAATTGGGAAAAAATTGGAAAATTGAGTATAGAATGGGCGAGATATAAATGATGTTGTTTGATCATACTCTTGATTTACGATAGAATAACAGCACTATGATTTGGACTGTTATTCTTTTTTTACTAGTTCTCTCGGTGCTAGTTTTAGCTCATGAATGGGGGCATTTTGTGACTGCGCGTAAACTTGGGGTTAAAGTTGAAGAGTTTGGGCTTGGTTATCCGCCGCGAGTATTTTCCTGGCTTTCAAAAAAGACTGGTATTCGCTGGTCGCTCAACGCTATCCCAATTGGAGGGTTTGTGAAGATGTTGGGAGAAAATGGTGATCAGTGTCCACGAGATCCAGAAAGCTTTTGCGCGCAACCAAAAAAGGTTAGATTTACAATTTTGTTTGCTGGAGTGTTCATGAATATGATTGCTGCCGCAGTGTTTTTTACAATCGCGCTTGGATTTGGTGTATCGGCCATTGTTGAGGATTATAGTGGTAATGCCACTGTTGAGGATCGTGCTTTGGAGATTACTCAGGTTTTAGAAGCTTCACCTGCTCAGATTGCCGGACTGGAGATGGGCGACAGAATAATATCAATTAATGGTGAAGCGTTTACAAGTGGTGAACTTGCCCGCGATTATCTGTTTAGTTTAAGTGAGAATACTGTGGTAGATTTTTCTATAGTTCGTGGCAATGAGAGTTTTATGGTTCCGGTTGTGCCATCTTATGTTGAAGAAATTGATCATATTGGTTTGGGAATTGCTTTGTATGAAACAGGAGTGGTTCATTATAAGTGGTACATGATTCCAATTGAGGGCATTAGATTAACAGCATGGTACACAAAAATGATTTGTCTTGGACTTTTTGGCATGATTGTTAGTGCTGTATCAGGAAACGGTTTAGGCGCAGATGTTTCTGGCCCGATTGGCATAGCGGTAATGACCGGACAGGCAGCGAAAATGGGATTTGTTTATCTTTTGCAATTTGGTGCAATATTGTCGATTAATCTAGCAATTTTGAACATCCTACCGATTCCAGCTCTTGATGGCGGACGAATACTGTTTTTGATCATTGAGGCAATTTCTGGCCGACCAGTAAATGGTAAGGTTGAGGCAATTATTCATAATATCGGATTTTTACTGCTGATGCTTTTGGTGTTGGTCGTGACATATAAAGATGTACTTGGCTTATTTAAGTAAAACATCCAGAATCCAATCCTGAATATTTTACTGCGAAAATTAGTGTGAGTATCGAAAAAAATAAAGATATGAGACAAAAACTTGAACAACTAAAATCTGATTTCACTTCTGCTATTGAGCAAATAAGCTCAGAGGAAGCTCTTGAGGCTTTGCGGGTTGAATATCTAGGCCGCAGAGGAAAGCTGGGTGAACTTTTAAGCGGGCTGAAAGATTTGTCTGCAGAAGACAAAAAAGAGATTGGCCCTTTTGCTAACCAAATCAAACAAGAGCTTGAAGCTGGTTTTGCGCGTAAGCATGCAGAGTTGATGCAGGAGCTAGCAGGGGAAAAGGCACAAAGCGAGTGGATTGATATCACTGCACCAGGTATAGAACCAGTCAATGGAAATCTACATTTAACAACTCAAGCAATTCAGGAAGTTGTTTCTATTTTTAATCAACTCGGTTTTATTCGTGTTCGTCATCCAGAGATTGATTGGGATTATTATGCTTTTGAGTCTTTGAATATGCCGAAAGATCATGCTGCTCGCGACGAATGGGAAACCTTCTTTATTGCTGACGGTAATAAGGTAATGGAAGGGGAAAAAGGAAAAGTTGTTTTAACACCGCATACCAGCAATGGACAGGTTCGAGAGATAGAAAAAGGATATTTGCCAATTAGAATGATGAACATAAACAAGACATATCGTCGTCAATCTGATGTGACGCATGTGCCAATGTTTCATCAGTTTGAAGGGCTTTTAATTGATAAAGGCGTCACAATCGCGCAGTTAAAGGGAGTTTTTGATTTCTTTGTCAAGCGATTTTTCGGACCAGAGCGTGAGGTTCGGCTTCGTCCACATCATTTTAGATTTACGGAACCAAGTTTTGAGCTGGATATAAGCTGTAACCTTTGTGGGGGTAGCGCAAAAATCGCAGGGAAAAAATGTCGGATGTGCAAGCAAGGCTGGCTTGAACTGGGGGGAGCGGGAATGGTTCATCCTAATGTTTTACACGCCGGTGGATTAGACCCTAAAGAATACAATGGATTTGCTTTTGGCTGGGGAGTTGAACGCACACTAATGATGAAATCCGGTATGAATATAGATGATATTCGAATTTTGTATAAAAACGATCTTCGTTTTTTGAAGCAATTTTAATATGAATATACTCGCAAGCTACAATTGGATTAAAGAATATTTAAAGACTGAGGCGACTGCTGAGGAGTTTTCGCGGGAGATGAGTCTTAAATCTATGTCAGTTGAGTCAATCGAATATCTCAAAGACAGATTTGAGAATATGGTTATTGGTGTTGTGAAAGAGCTCAAGGTTCATCCTGATGCCGACAGGCTCAAGGTTGCCATGACAGACATTGGGGGTAAGGAAGTTCAGATTGTTTGTGGTGGACAAAATTTGTGTTCAGGCATGAAGGTGGTTGTTGCACTTCCTGGTGCAAAAGTAATTTGGCACGGTGAGGGTGAATATGTTGAGCTCAAAGAAACCAAGGTGCGCGGAGTAGAAAGCTTTGGAATGATCTGTGCTCCTAGTGAGCTTGGTCTTGAAAAAGCCTATTGTTCGGCTGGTGGAATTTGGGATTTGTCAGAGCTAACTTCAGCACCAGCTGGAACATCTTTTGTGGAAGCAATGGATATGGATGACATTATTTTTGACATTGAAGTTACATCAAATCGCGTCGATTCCATGAGTATTATCGGTCTGGCTCGTGAAGGTGGAGTTGTGGCTGAAGGTGAGTTTAAATTTATCGAACCTGAATCGATAAAGGAAGGGTCGGGAAAAGATTTAAAAGTTCAAGTTGATGAGCAAGATTTGTGTCCTTGTTATATGGCGGTTGTGATTGATGGAATTAAGGTTGGTCCTTCACCAATGTGGTTGCAAAATAAGCTTTTACTTTCTGGTCATCGTCCGATTAATAACATTGTCGACATTACGAACTTTGTTTTGCATGAGTATGGTCAGCCACTTCATGCTTTTGATTATGACAAACTCGAAGGTCAGACCATTGTTGTTAGAACTGCTCGCGCAGGCGAGGTTATTGAGGCTTTGGATGAAAAAACCTATGAATTAAGCAAAAATCAGCTAGTGATTGCTGACGCGTTAAAGCCAGTGGCAGTGGCCGGAGTTATGGGCGGGGAACAAGCAGGCACAACAGAAGCAACCACGACTATTGTTTTTGAAGCAGCTACTTTTAATCCAGTTTCTATTCGTCGGACCTCACGCGCTTTAAATCTTTTTTCCGATTCTCAACTGTTATTTGAGAAAGGGCTTTCAGTTCAGTTGCCAGAAATCGCACTAGCTAGAGCTGTGGAGCTCACCCTTGAGATTGCTGGCGGCTATGTGGCTAGTACGGTTTATGATATTCGAAAAGTCGAATATGTTCCATTGCAGTTTCCGTGGAATTGTCAGAAGTCACGCAATGTTATTGGCGTTGATTTGTCTGACGAGGACATGATTAAAATTTTAGAGAAACTGGGGTTTGTTTTGGATGGTTCTGGAGGTCAGTATCAAGTGACAGTTCCATTTTGGCGAGATCATGATATTGAAAACGAAATTGATTTTACCGAAGAAATTGCTCGCATCTTTGGTTATCACAATATCCCGATTACTTTACCAAATCAGGAACCGCCAACAGTGTATGCTGATCAGGCATTGCTCTGGGAAGATCGAACAAAAATGTTGTTTTGCTCTCATGGCTATACAGAATTTTGTGGTTATTCATTTGTGTCAGCTCATGATTTGGAGCGATACGATCTAGATCCGTCTGACGCTGTTGAGCTTTACAATCCGCTTTCATCAGACCTAACTCATATGCGCACATCGCTGGCGCCATCAGTTTTGAAGGATATTGAGATGAACCAAGGACAGGTTCAATCAGGTCAGATTTTTGAGCTACAAAGAGTTTATCTTAAAAAAGAAGGGGATTTGCCAAAGGAAAGAACCAGACTTGTTTTTGGAGAATTTGGAGTCAAAGATGTTAATCAAGCATTTTTGCAACAAAAAGGCATGCTTTTACTTTGGGCAAAAAATGTTGGTCTGGAGATTAGACTTGAGCGTTTGGAGGATGATGTTTATTGGCACCCAACTCGCAGTGCGTCGATTATGTATAAAGCTAATCGAGTGGGAATAATCGGCCAGGTAGCAACTCAATATCAAAATGCCTTTGGTATTGAGCGTCCGGTTATGATGGTTGATTTAGACTTTGAGGCAGTGGTTGCGGACATGAACAAAAAAATGCGTTACGAGCCAATTCCAGAATTTCCAGCAATTATTCGTGATATTGCTGTGGAGGTAGATGCCAAGCTGGAGTTTTCTCAAATCAAGTCAGCACTGTTAAATCTTGATTCAATAATTAGGTCTATTGACTTGAAAGATGTTTATCAAGGGGAGGGTGTTGAGACCGGAAAGAAGAGTTTGACATTGTCTATTATCCTTCGATCTGACAGCCAAACACTTTCATCAGAGGTCGCAGATTCAGTTATTGAGAAAATAGCGACAGTGGCAATTGGTAAATTAAGCGCGAAAATGCGATAATAAAATTATCACCTCTAACTTCTATCTCTATGCTTGAAACATCTGACATCCTTTACATCGTTCTGGCTTTCTGTGCGCTTTGGATTACAGCTTTTATTTGCTGGTTTGTATATCAAATTGCTGTGATGTTAAAGCGAGTCAATGATCTAGTTGCTGAATTAAAGTTTCAGATTGAGAAAGTTGAGCATTTGCTTGACGCGATTCATGGAAAATTTGAGGAAGGGGGCGAGCATTTAGGTAGTTTGGTCGAGCATGTCAAAACTTATATATCAAGTAAAACTAATAAATAACTTATATTCATATGGAAAACCGTGAAAGAAGAGATCCAATTAGCATGATTCGTGAGAGACTTTATTCATTTACTAAAAGCATGAACGGCAATCTCGTCGAGCAGTCGGGCAATTATGTTATAGAGGCTGGTAATATCCGCGCTGAGATCGATGTTGATCAAGATAAGATGTCATTTGAGTTATATGATGGCGACAAGCTAATCATGCAAAATGATAATGCTGATCTTGAGACGATACTTCAAAATATTGAAGGATATGCGCTTCCTGACGAGGGGGTGGTGGAGGTAAATAAAGCTGCGTAGTTTTCTGGCTTATAAGACCAATTTTTGATAAAATCCTCTGGTATGAATCCAGAGGATTTTGTTCACCTGCATGTGCATTCGCACTATTCGCTTTTGGAGGCTTTGCCTAGTCCAAAAGCCCTTGTGGCGCGTGCTAAAGAGCATGGTGCAAAGGCTTTAGCGCTTACTGACAATGGTGCAATGTATGGCGCTGTCGAGTTTTATAAGGCTTGTAAAGATGCAGAAATAAAGCCGATAATCGGAATTGATCTATATATTGCTCAAAATCGCATGACTGATAAGCGAGCAAGGATTGACGATCGACCATATCGTCTTACTGTTTTGGCAATTAATAATGATGGATATAAAAATTTGCTTAAGATTTCAACTGCTGGATTTTTAGAAGGTTTTTACTATAAGCCACGTGTTGATAAGCAATATCTTAAAGAACATGCCAGCGGACTCATTGCGCTTTCGGGTGGAGTGCGTGGTGAGGTTCCTGACGCGCTTTTAATAAGAGATCCTAAAAAAGCGCAAGAATTAGTAAAAGCTTATCAGGATATATTTGGGATTGAGAACTTTTATCTCGAGCTAGTACATCATCCAGATTTTGCACGACAAGTTGAGGTAAATAATTTGCTTAAAGAATTGTCAAAGCAAACAGGCGCGCCAATGGTTGCCACAAAAAATATTTTTTATCTTGATCCGGACGATCGAGAAGGTTATGAGGCGCAGTTGTGTATCCAACGCGGACGAACGCTTGAGGATTTTAGAAGAACAAACACAGATGATATTGATCTTTCAATGCCAAGCCCGAAAGTTATTATTGACGCTTTTAGTGATGTGCCTGAAGCCTCATTGAACACAAAAATTATTGCCGATCGTGTTGATTTCACAATGGAGCTTGGCCATAACTTTTTGCCTGTTTTTCCAATGCCTGAAGGTAAAACAGATAATGATTATTTATACGAACTTGCAAAAGAGGGATTAAAGAAGCGATATAAAGAGATAACGCCAGAAATAAACAATAGATTTGAGTATGAATTTGGTGTTATCAAAAAGATGGGGTTTGCCTCATACTTTATTATTGTTCAAGATTTCGTTAACTGGGCAAAGTCTCGCGAAATATTAGTTGGGCCTGGCAGAGGATCGGCAGCAGGATCAATTATTTCATACGCGTTAAATATTACTGATCTTGATCCGCTTAGGTATAATTTGCTTTTTGAGCGATTTTTAAATCCTGATCGCGTTTCAATTCCTGATGTTGATATGGACTTTGCTGATGCAAGACGAGGTGAGGTGCTTGATTATGTAAAGCAAAAATACGGAGAAGATAAAGTGGCTGGTATCATAACTTATGGAACAATGATGCCTCGCGCTGCTGTTCGTGATGCAGCGCGTGTGCTCGGACTTTCATACGATGAAGCTGATTTGATTGCAAAATGCGTTCCAGAACCAGTGCAAGGTCGGCACACTCCTCTTAAAATTGCGCAAGTTGAACATCCTGAACTTCGTGAGCTTTTAGCCTCAAATCCAATGGCAAATCGTGTGGTTGAGCTTGCAAAGAAGATTGAGGGCAATCCTCGTCATACATCTCAACATGCTTGTGGAATTGTTATCGGTGATCTGCCTTTGGTTGAACGAGCTCCATTGCAACAAGGTCAGAGAGAGGACATGGCATTTATTACGCAGTATTCATTAAGTTCAGCAGAGGCTGTTGGATTAGTAAAAATGGATTTTCTTGGTTTATCAAACCTTACAATTATTCAAGACGCGCTTGAGATTATTGAGGCTGTTCACCATGTCAAGGTTGATATGAATAATATCCCGCTTGATGATCCAACAACATTTGATTTGCTTGGACGAGGAGAGACAACTGGGGTTTTCCAACTTGAGTCAGACGGAATGAAGCGATATATTAAGGAGTTAAAACCAACTCAGTTTGAGGATATTATTGCTATGGTGTCGCTTTATCGCCCTGGCCCAATGCAGTTTATTGAGAGCTTTATCAATCGTAAGCATGGTAGGGAAAAGATAAAATATGAGCATCCGCTCATGGAAAACGCATTTAAAGAGACTTATGGAATTCCTGTTTACCAAGAGCAGGTGATGCAAGTCTCCAAAGATATGGCCGGATTTTCTGGTGGTAAAGCTGACACCTTGCGAAAAGCCATGGGAAAGAAGATTGTTGAGTTAATGGCAAAGATGAAAATTGAGTTCGTTGACGGAGCAGTTGAAAATGGGGTGAACAAGGATATTGCTCAAAAAGTTTTCCAAAAACTTGAGGATTTTGCTGCCTATGGATTTAACAAATCTCATGCGGCTTGCTACGCCATGATTGCCTATCGAACAGCATATTTAAAAGCTCATTATCCAAGTGAATTTATGGCTGCTTTGATGAACTCAGATATTAATATTATTGATCGCATTACCATCGAGGTTGAGGAAAGTAAACGCATGGGTCTTGAGGTTTTGCCGCCAGATGTAAATGAGTCATATCCAGGATTTTCAGTAGTGCCGACTACAGGAAATATCCGTTGGGGACTAGCCGCGATTAAGAATTTTGGATATGAAATCGGCAAAGTTATTCAGAAGGAGAGAAAGGAAAATGGAAAGTATTTAGATTTATCAGACTTTGTTGCGCGTATTCCTTCCAAGTATTTTAATAAGAAAGCATTGGAATCACTTATTAAATCCGGTGCTATGGATGGGTTTGCAGATCGGGGACAATTGGTTGCAAACATTGATCAATTGTTACTTTTGAATAAACAGGCCCAGAAGGACAAAGAACAAAATCAAGTATCGCTTTTTGATTTTGCACCAGATGTATCAGAGCAGAAAATAGCATTGCGCCCTGCCTTAGAAGTAACTCAAGAACAGATTTTGGCATGGGAAAGAGAGCTGCTTGGAATTTATGTATCCAATCATCCAGCGCGGGTTTTTCATGATCGGTTTTGTGATTATGTAACACTTTCCAATCAAATTGCTGGAAAGGAAAAAGACACTCAAGTGAGAATGGCTGGGGTGACCGTGGCAGTTAAAAAGATACTTACCAAGCAGAAGCAGGAACCCATGGCTTTTGTTAAAATGGAAGATGCTCGTGGCCCAATTGAGATTGTGGTATTTCCAAAATTATATCGACAGGTAAGCACATGGTTGACAGAGGGGGTAACAGTTTTAATTGATGGAAAAGTTTCAATTCGGAAAAGAGATGAACAAGAAGAGTGTTCAGTACTGGCTGATCAAATTATTCCATTTACTCAAAGCGATATTGATGATATTGCTGGATGTTTTAAACAAGGATCTCTTTGGTCGCCAGAAGATAAACAACAGGCCATTGCCCAGGAAGCTGAGCAAGATGGCTTATTTATTACTGTACCAGAGCAACCTGACCATCAAATTATTGTTAAATTACGGACTTTATTAAAGGAACACCCAGGCCGTGAGCAAGTATATTTAGTTGTTCAGTCAGGTGATAAAGATCGAAAAGTAGCCACAGAATATCGAGTTTCAAAAAGCAGAGCTCTCTTAGAAGCCATCGCCAAGATTGTTGGCGGTGGGAATGTGAGGTAAAATATTTACATAATAAGTTTTTATATTATGAAAAAAGACGGCGAAATATGTAAGAAACATGGTTGTAGCAATTGTTGCAATCCCGTGAGAGTGGATAAGAGAATCTCTAACCGGATAGATAGCCAAATTAGTGAGTTGCCGTTTAGGAAGTTGGATGAAACACATATTCCAGTCGATGAGTTAGAAACAACAAGACTTGATGTATATCAATGTGAAAATCATGATCCCGAGTCAGGATTATGCAAAGACTATGAAAATAGACCAGATATTTGTAGAAATAGCAGATGTCGCGCACTAGATGAACTCGATGAGGGTAAACAAAAGAGATTTATCGATGAAGAAAGAAATCAAGAATTTATTGTATGCAAAAAATGAAAAAAATCAAAGTCGGTGTATTTTTTGGTGGAATCTCACCAGAGCATGATGTTTCTCTTATTTCAGCAACCGGAATTTTGTCTCAAATTGATAGGACAAGATTTTCAGTGAAAGAATTTTGGATTAATAAGAAGGGTCAAATCTGGAGCGGAAACTCGGTTTTAAATAAAGTCATGATCGGTAAGGATGGGTTAAAACTAGCTGATTTATCAAAGCTAAATAAGCAAATAGATATAGCGTTTCCTGTTTTGCATGGACAGGGTGGTGAGGATGGGACAATACAAGGAATGTTTGAAATGTTAGATATTCCTTATGTCGGATGTGGAATTGCCTCCTCTGCGATTTGTTTGGACAAGGCGCTATTTAATGATTTGATGGAGGCCCATGGTATTTGTCAGGCTAAATATTCGGTTGTTGATTTCACTTATCAAAGCCAGATAGAGTGTGAAAATAGCATTCAAGATATTCAAAAAACATTTTCATTTCCAGTATTTGTTAAACCAGCGCGCGCCGGTTCATCAATAGGGATTTCCAAAGTTAAAGAAAAGAAGGATCTTCAAAAAGCAATTAACCTTGCCATAGCTTTTGATTCTAAAATTGTGATTGAAGAATCGATTGAGAATTGTAAAGAGGTCGAGGTTGCCGTTATGGGGAGCTCAGATAAGACGATCCGAGCTTCGGTGCCGGGTGTGGTTATTCCTGCAGCCGAATTTTATGATTATGATGACAAATATAAGAATAATCAGACAAAATTTGAAATTCCAGCCAATCTATCAAAACCATTATTACGCAAATTATCTGATTTAGCGATTAGGGTTTACAAGATTTCAAACTGTAGAGGTCTTTCGCGGGTTGATTTGTTTATCGATAAAAAGGAAAATATATATATCAACGAAATAAATACATTACCAGGCTTCACTCCAATATCTATGTACCCAACGCTTTGGAAGGCCTCGGGCGTATCATACAAAACATTAATAACAAAATTGATTCATCTCGGACTAAAAAGATAAATATGACAGCAAAAACATCAGGGAACAAGCCACTTTCACGCTCTTTGCGAATCTATCAGAAGATCGCTGTGGCGTTTGTGATAGTTTCTTTTATTCTTCTGCTCTTTGTCCTGTATCTCTCAGTTTCATCAGCAACTATTAAGATTACTCCTGTTCCACAGGTTGTGAGTACAACGGTTTCGGTTGATATCGTGCCTAGTGCTACTATGGAGGGTCAGGTTTCTGGATATGTTGTTAGTCAAATTTTTACTCAGGCCGATACATTTTATTTGCCGGCCGAAGGAGCAACCCCGGTTGAGCAGAAGGCTGGCGGAGTAGTTACATTGATTAATGAAACAACAAATAATCAGCAATTGGTGGAAAAAACGCGCGTACTTTCAAAAGAAGGAATTTTGTTTAGACTTGATGAAGGGGTAACTGTGCCGGCTGGTGGCCAGATTGACGCAATGGTTCATGCTGACGAGCTAGGGCTCTTGGGTGAAATTGGACCAACTCAATTTACAATTCCAGGATTGGCTTTGTCGCTTCAAGATCAAATATATGCCGTGAGTATCGATTCCATGGTTGGCGGGGTGTCCTATACTCGAGTTTTACAAGAGTCAGACTTGAATGATGCTGCAGTTTCTTTGGCAAATTCGATTTTGGCAGGAGCTAAAGAAACGCTTGATCAGCTTGTTGAAAACAAAGAGTTTGATGGTGTTGAGTATTCAATAACTGAGATTGAGCGTGTGGCTAATCAAGAGCCCGGAGCTGAAGTTGGTTCCTTTAATATTTCTTTAACACTTGAAATTACAGCAGTTTATTATGATAAGAGTATTATTGAAGAGTATACAACTGCAGACCTACAGTTACGAATTTCAGAAAATTATGACTTGGATCAAGTTAGTGAAGACGGTGTTCAAGTTGAAATTCGATCTGTAGATTTAGATAAACAAGAGGCTTCTTTAAGCGTTTACCTTGACGGCACTGCCGTTATCTCACCATCAAGTGATGTTTTAAACAAAGATCGACTAGTTGGCCGATCTCCAGCCGAAGTAATCACAATCCTAGAAGCGTCAGAACTTATTGATAAGGTTTCGGTTGAGTTTACGCCGTTTTGGCTAAAGCGTGTCCCAACTCTTAAGGATCACATTAAGATAAATATTGAATAGTATTGTTGGTCTAGCTTTTAAGATTTGTAGAGTTTCTAGGATTCTGATATTATCAACTCATGCAATGAAGGGGATTCACCAACCCTGGAGCTGTGATCGATGGCGCTTTCCATCGAAATAATGAGATTCGCTTCGATCGAGAAAGTTCGAATGCGTAAACTCGGGTGGAACCGCTTCGATAATATCGGAGCCCCGGGTCTGATCCATTTGGATTAGGTCCGTTTTTTATTAAATAAATATGAACAATATTCAAATAATGCGTCATAGTTGCGCGCACTTGTTAGCAACTGCTGTACAAAAAATGTATCCAACTGCTAAGTTTGGGGTTGGCCCTGCGGTTGATGATGGTTTTTATTATGATATTTCATTACCGCAGACAATCAATGATGTTGAACTCAAGCAGATTGAGAAAACCATGAAGAAGCTCACCAATCAAAAACTTGAGATGAAGCGTGAGGAAATGTTTATTGATGAAGCGATTGAGTTTTTTAAGTCAAAGAATCAGGATTTCAAGGTTGAGCTTCTTAAAGATCTAAAAGAGCGGGGAACAACCAAGGTTGGTGAGGACTTGTCAGGTGAGGTTGATTTGGATAATCCGGACAAAGTGTCACTTTATCACACGGGCGAGTTTGTAGACCTTTGTAGAGGTCCTCATGTGGATGATATCAGTTGGGTGGGAGCGTTTAAACTTACCAAAGTGGCCGGCGCTTATTGGCGAGGTAATGATCAGAATGCGCAGATGCAACGAATTTATGGATTTTGCTTTGCAACTCAGGAAGAGCTTGATGCGCATCTTAAAATGCTTGAAGAAGCAAAAAAGCGTGATCATCGCAAATTAATAAAAGATCTTGATCTAGTAGCTTTTTCTGAGCTTGTCGGCCCAGGTCTTCCGCTTTGGACACCTCGCGGAACTATTGTTAGAAATGCGCTTGATGACTTTGTTTGGAGTTTGCGCAGACAATATGGCTATGAAAAAGTCACGATTCCACACATCACCAAGAAAGATTTGTACGAAACTAGCGGACATTGGGAAAAGTTTAAAGATGATTTGTTCAAGATTGTTACTCGAGAAGGGCATGTGTTTGCCATGAAGCCAATGAATTGCCCGCATCATACCCAGATTTTTGCTTCTCGGCAGCGAAGTTACCGTGATTTGCCGCAGCGCTATGCGGAAACAACCATGGTTTATCGTGATGAACAATCAGGCGAACTGGCTGGTTTAACTCGAGTTCGAAGCATTACTCAAGATGATGCGCATGTATTTTGTCGTGAAGCACAGGTGCGAGCTGAGGCATTTAAGATTTGGAATGTGATTGAAGCGTTTTACGAGCAATTTGGTTTTAATTTGAGATTGAGGTTATCTGCTCACAATCCAGAGAATATGAAGGCCTATCTTGGGACTTTGGATGAGTGGGAGCAGAATGTTGATGTTTTGAAGACCTGGATGGATGAGCGAGGTATAAAAGATTATGAGTATGGAGTTGGCGAAGCTGCTTTTTATGGCCCTAAGATTGATTTTATTGCCAAGGATGCAATTGGTCGTGAGTGGCAAGTTGCAACAATCCAGGTTGATCGTAATATGCCAAAGCGGTTCGGTCTTGTTTGTGTCAATGAAGAAAGCCAAGATGAACCAGTCGTTATGATTCATGCAGCTATCATGGGAGCGATTGAGCGCTTTACAGCTATTTTTATCGAGCATACGGCTGGCGCATTTCCAATGTGGGTGGCGCCAGAACAAGTGCGTCTTGTGCCGGTGAGTGATGAGTTTATTGGCTTTGCCAAAGATCTTGAGCAAAAGCTACTTGATGTTGATGTGCGGGTTTTTGTTGATTCTGCATCCGAAGGAGTTGGTAAAAAGATTCGTAAGGCAGCGTTAGATAAAGTGCCATGGACAGTTGTGATTGGGCAAAAAGAAGTGGAGGGTGGAGATTTGGTTGTAAATGTCTTTGGTGAAGAAGAGGATTTGAGTATTACTCAGGCTCAATTTATCGACGAGGTTTTAAAACGAGCCAAATTACCAAAAGTAAAACTTGTTGAGGTAAAATAAGAAAAAGAAAAACCCTCGATGGAATCGAGGGTTTTTGCTATTCCATTGTTGGTGTTTCTTCTCCAACCTCTATTTCTGGCTCTGTTTTCACAGGCTCATCTGTTGGATCCATTTCTTTTTCATCCCCTCCACAGCAACACTCTTTACAAGCGTCATCGCATTTGCCAAACAAATCCTTAAACCATGACATAGGCGTATATTAATTGAATAAGTACTGACATCGATAGCTTATCCTGCATTGTGCAATCAGTCAAAAACTTATCCATAGGGGTCTGTTTCCAAATACCGCTTTAGACACATTTGACTGCAATGCTGCCGAGCCGAAGGTGAGAAAAGCTCACAATAGTGGAGCTATTGTGAGCTTTTCGAATCAAGGCGCAGGCGCATTACAGACATAATGGGGCAAAGACGGTATTTGGAAACAGACCCCATAGGTTGAAAAATAGGGAATTTTACGCTAGGCTTCATTTATGAAATATCAGAAATTGATTGTTATTGTTGGACCAACTGCCAGCGGGAAGACTTCGCTGGGGATTGAGGTTGCCAGAAAGAGTAATGGCGAGATTATCTCAGCTGATTCTCGGGCAATTTATCGTGAGATGAATATCGGGACAGCCAAACCGGTGGGACAGAATTCAGATTACAGAACCCAGACTACAGAGCCCAGAATCCAGATTTCAGGTCAACATTTTGTTGACGGAATAGTGCATTATGGATTTGATTTGGTGGATCCTGATGAGCATTTTCAGGCATTTGATTTTAAGAAGTTTGCCGAGAGTAAAATCGATGACATTGTTGGTCGCGGAAAAGTTCCGGTCGTAGTCGGTGGCACTGGGCTTTATATTTCAGGCTTGGTGGATAATTTTGATTTTGAAGGTGGGGTAGCAGGGGAGCCAAAATTTGATGTTTTGCAGATTGGATTAAAAGTCGATCGTCAGACTCTGTATGATCGCATCAATCAAAGAGTCCATGGGATGATCAAACAAGGGCTGGTTGATGAGGTTCAATTTTTGAAGGAGAAATACGGCTGTGAGGTAAAATCAATGACCGGAATTGGCTATCGTCAGATTTGTGAATATCTTGATGGTAAGGTTTCGATTGAAACAGCCATTGAAAACCTAAAACGCGATTCCCGCCACTATGCCAAACGCCAAATGACTTGGTTTAAGCGAGACAGTAGAATCCACTGGATCGAAACCGCACAAGAAGCAATAAAACTAGTCGAAGATTTTTTAGCCACTTAAGTGCCGATCGGCACCTAAGTGGCAAATTTTTTTTATCTCAGTGTCAGAGTTTGGCTTCGGGGAGCTAGGCTTTGGTTGAATATAGAATGAACCCTTTATCATTTCGAACCCCGTCTGATGGGGGATAAATCTTCTCGGTTTGATCGAGTTCGAGAAGACTTCCTCGACTGTGCTTATTTTAGTCTTTCTATTAGGACTTTCGCGCTTGTGCCAGCGTCGGCGTTGCCTTGGGTGGCTTTCATAATTTGGCCGACAAAGAATTGTAGGAGCTTTGTTTCCCCGGCCTTGAATCTCTCGGCCTCAGCTGGATTTTCTGCAAGCACAGTATCCACAATCGATGCTAGGGCTGTGATGTCATCCATGCGGGTTGCTCCCAAGTCTTCAATCACATGCTCAGGGTCTGCTCCAGAATCAAGCATTGCTCCCAAAACTTCCAGTCCTTTTGTACCAGTTATTCGTCCTTCTGAAAGCATGACAATAAATTCAGCAAAATTTTCAGGAGTAACTTTCATGATTCGGACATCAATTTTTCTTTCAGTTAAAAGTCCGATAAGTTTGTTAAGCAACCATGAACAAAATAGTTTGTTAAGTTTTTTTCGGTGCTCATCAACATTGTCTTCATCAACATCCTCACGACCCAAAAGCCAGGCACCAAGCTCGCTCATTGATCTTTCGGCAAAGTCAGCCAAGGCCGGGTCGTCGATCATCTGCTTTATCTCGTCTTTTTTAAATCCATATTCATTGGCAAAGCGAGTGCGTTTATTCCAGGGAAGTTCAGGAATTGTGCGAGCAACCTCATCAGTCATTTCTTTGAGGTTCATTGGTGGGATATCTGGTTCAGGGAAGTAGCGATAATCAGCAGAACCTTCTTTGGTTCTTTGATCAACAGTTATTTGCTTGGTCTCGTTCCAGCCGCGGGTTGTGGTTTCAGCTGGCGGGGTACCCATTTCCCATAATTTTGTCTGGCGCTGGATTTCGTGTTCAATGGCGCGTTCAACTGCTTTAAATGAGTTTACATTTTTAATTTCTGTTTTGGGATGAAGTTTGTCGTCAATCGGTGTGCCATTGTCATCAACTTCGCGCAGGGAAACATTAACATCACATCTTAATTGACCTTTTTCCATGTCACCATCAGAAACTCCCAGACTGCGAACAAGTAAACGCATTTCTTGCATGTAAGCTTTGGCCTGGGCGGCGCTGTGAATGTCTGGCTTGGTTACAATCTCGCACAATGGAGTTCCGCCGCGGTTAAAGTCAACATATGTTTTTCCGTCTTGACCGTGGATATTTTTAGCTGCGTCCTCTTCAAGGTGCAATCGTTCAAGCCGAACAATGGAAGGAGTTTCTTCACCAGGGATTTCAACAGTTAACTGGCCATCTTGCATGATTGGCAAATCAAACTGAGATATTTGATATGACTTTGGCAAGTCAGGATAAAAGTAATTTTTTCGATCAAACTTGGAATATTCTGCAATCTTTCCACCCAAAGCCAAGCTAACTAGGATTGACCAGCGTACAGCTTGTTTGTTAGGGATTGGTAGAACACCAGGGTGACCAAGACAAACTGGGCAAATGTTGATGTTTGGTTTTTCATCTTGTCCGCGGGCCAAACACCTACAAAACATTTTTGTATTTGTTTTTAGCTGAACATGAGTTTCAAGTCCGATAACTGGTTGAAGATTCATAGGAGTTAGAGATTAACACAAAAAATAAAGGTCGTCTAACGAGTTTCTTTCGCGGTTTTATACAGAATAACGCTAAAAAGTGGGAATAAAGGAAGGAAAATAACATCAATAACTGCAAGCAAAATCTGCTCCATGAGCGTTGAAGGACTTAAAAATAGGGCTGTAATATCAAACCCACCTAGCAAAGCAAGCAATAGAACAATTATTATATATGCTGCCATGTAGGGAACTAGCAAGATAATTGTTGAAATATAAAGTCTAACAAAAATTTGCCAAAATCGTCCGGTTATCAAAGCAAAACTCTTTTTTATTGATTCAACAACACTGGCGTTTTCCAAGACAAGAATAACAGTTGAGAAAGTAAGATAAACACTTATTACAATTCCTGGGATAACAAGCAATACAAATCCAACTGATGTCATGATAAGGCTAAGTAACAAGAGCAGTAATAAAGGCGCGATGCATGACCAGGATTTTGCACTAATTATTCTGGTGTCGACTTTTTTATTTTCTATAACAAAAGCTGAAGATTGAATCAAACTTATCATCACCCATCCGGTTACGATCAATTCAAGAATAACAAGAGCAATATTAAAAATCGACGAGTTGATTGGTCCAAATGTTAGTACACAAAGCATTTTTACAATCATTGGCACTAACATCCAAGCGCTGTATCCAACAAATGTACTAATGTGAGCTTTATATGTATTCCATGTTTGTTGGACCAAAGTAAGGATGTTTTGCATTTCCTTAGCGGGTTTTGAGGAGACTGTCATAGATTACATAGTCAACAATGATAAAGATAGGTGTGGAAAGAATGCCAACACCAGAAAGTAAAAGAAGATTTAACATGCCAAATATAGCGCCCACGGTGGCTGTGCCAGAAATTAGGGTAATCATTGAACCAACCGAAAGCACAAACATGACGATAAATTCAAGCACCATGATTACAAGAAGAAATACGAATTTTGCCACTATTACTCGAAATAAAGTTTGCCAGAATCGACCCTCAATCAGTGCGCGAGATCCAGATATTGCTTTAAAGCCTCTCTTGTCACCCAACAATCTTTCAAATCCAGCAAATCCAAGTTGAATGCTAAACATCACCATTAGAACAAAAGCTATTATAACTCCAGCCAACATTAAGAGCGTGCTAGCCACTCCAAAAAATACCCCGCCATCAGTTGAAATGTTAAAGTAGATGGCGATTACTCCAGGAATAAGCGCAAGTACTGGTAAGGCTGTAACTACTGCTTTGATCAATCCTACCCAAATATATGAGAAAAAGTTTCTCCAACTAAATGCTCGCAGTGCTTTTAGATCAAGTGTTTTGTTCTTGCTTTGGCCTTCGACTGCTTTGACAAGATTGATATATATCCAGATAGTAATAACAGGAACAGCGATTAATGACACCAAGGTTCCAAAAATAACTCCAGACCAGGAAAGGATATCTCCGCCTGATTCAAGGATTGCGGCCAAAGTTGGCAGTTCGCCGTCAGGGGCAAGTAATATTCTCACAATCATTAGGATTGGAATAATAAGGGCCCACAGCGAAATAACCATTAATTGTTTGAAGTGATCAATATAGTGATCCCAACTTTTATCAATTACTTCGCCAAGGGAAATAAGGTTTGCCATAAGTATTATTTTATTAATGAAGAAATAAGTGAAGTTATATTTTGTTCCATTTCATCTTTGGGAACATCGGTGTTGAAATTATGGACTTGAGTGCCATGGTCTGTAAAAAGTTGCGAGAACCAATTAGATCTAAATCGCTCGTCAACTTTTTTCAAATATTCAATATTTTCAAAAACACCTTTTGAGTCATCGTCTCTAGTATCGAATCGAGCTTGTAATTTTTCTGGATCAATGTGCGTGAGAATGAGCTGGTCAGGTGGATAGCGAAGCGCTAGCGTATTTCCAGGGAGCGCAATCAAATCATCAAGTGATGGACCTTCTTTCATGATTGGTTGATATACAATCGATGAAGAGACTGATCTATCTTGAATAATCATTTTTCCAGCATTAAGCGCAGGGATGATTAATCGAACATATTGAATGTGTCTATCAAGAGAGAACGCTTGTGCTACGATTTCTCCAGAAGCACCAGAATAAGAAAGTTCGTGACGAATGGCAGCGCCGACCCAATACTTTGTTGGTTCAAAAGTGAAGTAAACATCATAGTCAGCGATTTCACGAAATTTTGGTGGTTTATTATGTTCTTCTGTCCATTTTGCTAAATCAAATATTTTTAGACCCTTCTCCTGAAGTTGTTTTTTTATTGCGCGAATAAGCGTGGATTTGCCACTTCCGGCAATTCCGTCAATAACAATAAAATGGCCAGCGTCATGTCGCATAAGTAATAACAGTATAACAAAAAAAGGCCTGGTTCTGGAACCAAGCCTGTGGGAAGATTTTATTGACCAGTTGAACCAAGACCGCCACGACTTGGGGCAGACATTTTATCTACTTCTGTAAATTGAGCTTTAGTAATCGGAACAAATATTCCCTGTGCAACTCTGTCGCCGGCTTTAAGCTCGACAGTAGTGTCTGTTAAATTAGAAATTAATAGTTGAATTTCATCATTAGGTCCGCAAAAATCAGAATCAATAATCCCAATACTATTGGCCAGGTCAATTCCTTTTTTTAATGGGTTGGATGATCGAGACGCGATTATCAACGCATGATCATCGGGAACATTAATTATCAGTCCAGTGCGAGTCTTTGTTATTGCTTGTGGAGCAATAGTCAGATCTTCGACCAAGGCGATATCAAAGGCCACGGCGCCAGAGGTCTTATACTCAGGAATTTGAGCAAGTGGATGATTGCGTTTGTATTCAATTTTCATATGAGAATATGGTAGCAGATTGAAGAGTAGGTTGTCGAAGCTTGGGTTCCGGAACCCAGGCTTTGATGAAAGATGTCCACAGGCAGGGGTTGAGAGAAAAGCTAGCTCTGATAAAGTCAGTGCATGACAACCTTTGATCGTGTCTTTAGGGACGCAATTGCTAAAATCATGTTTGAAGGAGAGGAGATTTTTTCAGAACGCACTGGCATATCAACTCGGGCTGTCCCTGGTTTAACTTACGAGCTTTATCCAGCCCAAGGATTTCCTTTGCTTACTTTAAGGAAAATTCCTGTTCAGCTTTTTGTTTCTGAAGCGGTTTGGATGATAACAGGTGATAAGAATATCGCTTTCATGCAAAGGTTTACCAAAATTTGGGATGCTTTTGCCGAAGAAGATAATACAATGGAATGCGCTTATGGCTATCGCTGGCGTCATCATTTTGGTCGTGATCAACTTATCGATCTGGTCGAACATTTGAAGATCGAGCCATCTTCGCGTCAAGGTGTTGTTATGATGTGGGATCCAGCCGACGATGGACTTATGGCCCCGAAAAAGAAAAATGTACCTTGTCCATTTTCTTTTACAGTTAATATTATTGGCAATAAATTAAATCTTCACTTAATCATTCGCTCAAACGACATGATGTTGGGAAACCCACATGACACTGCCGGCTTTGCGCTCTTGCAGGCCATGCTTGCGCAAGAGCTCGAAGTTGGCGTTGGCAAATTTACTGTTTCCATTTCCCATGCCCATGTTTATGGCAATCATTATGAGCAGGCGCTTACCATGCTTGAGCGCATGCCACATTTGCATGATGAAATTAAACTTGAGCTTCCTCCACAGTCTTTTCGCCGAGCATTAGAAAAAGATGTAGAATTGGTGCATGAAATTACAGCGCTATTGTCAGACCAATATAAACCAATGAAAGCGCTTAAGAAAATGGAAATTGCATTATGAACATTTTACTTATTGCAGCCATCAGTGCTGACGGGCGAATTGCTAAATCTGCAGATCAGTTGGCGAATTGGACTAGTAAAGAAGACAAGCGTTTTTTTGTTTCCAAAACAAAGGAAGCTGGGGCTTTGATTATGGGACGGAAAACTTATGACACCATTGGTCGCCCATTGCCAAACCGATTGAATATCATAATGTCTCGGGAGGCTGATGAATCAAAAAACATTCACGGCGAACTTGAGTACACAGCCAAATCACCAGTTGAGATTATTGAAGAACTCAAAGCTCGTGGATTTTCATCAGTGGTAATTGGCGGCGGAACCTCAATTTATTCTTTGTTTTTAAAAGAAGGGCTAGTAACTGACTTGTATCTGACAGTAGAATCAATCCTATTTGGTTCTGGCGTTCCCCTTGTTGATAATGCCCCACAGTTAAAGTTAGATCTTCAGACAGTTGAAAAAATTGGCGAGCAATCGGTCTTGTTGCATTATAAAGTGACACTATAGTGTCATCCCGGCCTTAGAGCCGGGATCCATCGTTTATCGAATTCGATAGCTGATAGATTCCTGCCTTCTTTCTTTGCTAAAGCTTCGAAGGACACGATCGCAGGAATGACAAATAATAAAAGATATGAATGAGCCACAAATCAAATACCCATACATGCCCGAAGGGCGGGCTTTGAAATATGTTCCGCACGATCATCCTTTTATGGTTGAAGCATGCAAAGCGCGTGATACTTTGTCTGGCGACCCGGTTTTTCCCATTGGCGCGGTTTTAGTTAAAGATGGTGAAATACTTGTGCGAGTTGGAAATGGTTATAACCTTGGGGCGCATCAGATTCACATTTGCCCCCGCGTTGTGCAAGAATGTCCTAGCGGAACAGGTTATGATCTTTGTACTTTGCACGACGATCCTGGGCATGCTGAACAAATGGCAATCGACGAAGCGCAAAAGCAAGGGATTGATACTCAAGGTTCTGATCTTTACATGTACGGTCACTGGTGGGCCTGTGAGCCATGTTGGAATAAGCTCATCAAAGCTGGGATTAGAGATGTCTATGTGACCGATGATGCGCATGAGCGGTTTTCTCGTGACCGAGTTTTTGCCAAAACTCTTCAGCCAAGTGTTAAAAGTGCTTATATTTCAGGGGCGCTCACAAATGTGGTGGGGCAAGACGGCGTAGATATAAAAAAACATTATGAAGATTTGGCCAGAGCCTGTGAGGAACTTGGTTGCTCGGCTTATGTACCACATCTCAAAACAGATCCAATTAAGAATGCGGATTTAAGTGCCCGAGAAGTTTATGATCATGATGTCAAAATGTTACTTGAAAATGATGTCATTGTGGCTGATGTAACATATCCATCTTTAGGGGTTGGCGGTGAGCTTATATTAGCTCAACAAGCCGGCAAGCCAATAGTCATGCTTTCACGAGTTGGATCTCACATCTCAAGATTTGCAATAGGGAACCCGGCAGTCGTCTATCATGCCCAGTACGAAACTTCTAAGCAGGCATGCAAGTTTTTAAAAAACATTTTAAAGCAGTTGTAGTTTTATGATCAACGGACGGCCGAGTTTTTGTGTGGGGGTTAATGTTTTTGTCTTGCGTGATGGTAAGATTTTGTTAGGAAAGAGAAGGAATTGTGCTGGGGAGGGAACTTGGGGGTTGCCTGGTGGGCATTTAGAAGACGGTGAAGCTATGGTGAATGCTGGAATTAGAGAATTGATGGAAGAGACTGGATTGAGCGCAGGGTCAATGGAATTTATTCATCTGGTTAATGATCGAAATCAAGACCAGCACTATATTCAAACAGGATTTTTAGCTGGGGAGGTTGAAGGGGATGTCATACTTGCTGAACCAGACAAGTGTGAGTGTTGGGAGTGGTTTGATATTAATGATTTACCCAAAGAAATCTTTCACGGACATGTAAAGCTGATTGATGCATATATTTCAAATAAGATTTTTGTTGATTGATTGAAAAAAAATGAAAAACCTGGCTTTATTAGTCAGGTTTTTTTAAATTGATTTTTATAGAGAGAATCGATCTTTTAGGTCTTGGAGGTTGCCGGCAGTGAGAAGGTTGCGTTCATCTGATTTGTCTACTTTGTATTTTGGTTCGCCAGAGTTTGAGTATTTTGCTTGTGACAGACCGTGTTGGTCTGCTTCTTCTGATGAGATTGGATTGCTAAGTTCTTCAAAAATGACTTGGCAGATTCGTTCGCCTGGGAAAAGGCGGAGGACTTGATCGCCGGCCTCGTTTTTCATGGGGAATATTAGGTTGCCGTTGTAGCCTGTGTCAACGATTCCAGAAAGAGATAGGTTGATACCGCGGCGATTTGTGGAAGTGCGAGGGAAGAGAATGGCCATCAGGTCAGGTGCATTCATTTCAATGCGTTCAAGGCTGGTGCCGATGACAAATTCATTTGGTAGAAGATCAAAGTATTGACCAGGCTTGAGAATGATTTCTTCAAATTGTTCAGAGTGAATATCAGTGTCTTCAATTGAGACCTTAAGAGCCACACGCCCGCGTTCTGTCATTACCCAGTTTTTAGGGATAAGGAATTTATATCCAAGACGCAAGTCAATGGCATGAGGTTGGAGTTGAAACTTATCAAGCCCAGGCTCAAAAACAAGTTCGTTTTTATGGATCCGTTCAAGAATCGCATTTCGCGTAAGAATCATATAAGACTAGATTATCATATTGGAGGCTTGGCCTCCAGAGGGTCTGATAAACGCGCGAACCGCAGTCCTGTGGACTGCGGAAGAGTTTACGCGACAAGGTCGCGGTGGGAGTCAGTTCTTTTTGAGCATCCTCTCAATTTCTGCAAGAGAGTGGATGTTGGCATAGTGATTGCCAATCTGTACGCATACGAGGATCTCACCCGTGCGTACCCATACTGATGGCTGTAATTCTTGCAGATATCGGAGAATTTCTTCTATTGTGCATCGAGTGCCAAGTGGGATGCACAAGCAGTCAAGCGCGTATCGCTTGGCATGCTTGTAGTAGATCCACCCGCGCTCACTATCCGTGATTTCTCGTTTGGTGATCGGCATGGTGTTTCCTCCTGTAGTATTCTAAGCTAACCATAGCTTATATGCTCACATAGAGCAATAGAAATTAAAAAAAATAGCACCTGATTTCTCAAGTGCTATTTTTTAATTTTTATTTACAAACTAGATAAATCAAGTTTGATTGCCGGCCCCATGGTTGAGGTTAGGGTTGCTGACTTGATAAAAATTCCTTTTGACTTTGATGGTTTGGCTTTTTTGATAGCTTCGATAGCAGTTTTGATGTTGTCGAGCAACTTTGCCTCATCAAATGAGATTTTAGCAACAGTCATGTGGATGTTTGCTGTAGCATCATTTTTAAATGATACTTTTCCAGCTTTTTGTTCCTTGATCATCTTTTCAATATTTGTTCCCACAGTGTCTGTTTTTGGGTTTGGCATTAAGCCTCGAGGTCCCAAGATACGAGCAGCTTTTGCAAGTTTAGGCATCATTGATGGTACAGCGACTGCAACATCGAAGTTGATTTCGCCTTTTTGAACTAGCTTTTCAATATATTCTTCAGTTCCGATTATGTCAGCTCCTGCTTCTTTGGCTGCTGTTTCATTTGCAGAATCAACAAAGGCAGCAACTCGGACAACTTTTCCGCTACCATGAGGCAAGCTGATTGTTGGACGAATTTGTTGATCACTTTGTTTTGGATCGATCCCAAGGCGCATGTGGATTTCAACTGACTCATCAAACTTGGCTGGAGCAACACTTTTTAAAACTTTTATAGCTTCTTCAAGTGTGTAAAGCTTTGTTTTATCAACTGTCTTTTGCGCTTCTTTGAAACGCTTACTGTGTTTTGGCATATTTTTTTGTTCGTGGTTCAAATGTCACAGATGTGACTCCCACCTTACAATTATTTATTTAACATCTACTCCCATTTGTTTACATGTTCCAGCAATAATTTTCATTGCTGCTTCGACACTGTCAGTGTTTAGGTCAGGAAGTTTCTTTTCTGCGATTTCTCGCAATTGGTCTTTGGTGATAGTTCCAGCTTTTTCTGTATTTGGTTTTCCAGAACCAGATTTGATTCCAGCTGCTTTTTTGATCATGTCAGAAGCTGGGGCGGTTTTTAGAATAAAGCTAAATGAACGGTCATCGTAAATTGTTAACAATGCTGGAACGATTTCTCCGCGACGATCTTGGGTCGCATTGTTGAAGTCGTTTACAAATTGTTGAATATTGACGCCATGTTGTGATAGCGCAGGTCCGAGTGGTGGGGCAGGAGTTGCCGCACCTCCCATAGCCTGGACTTTCATCACGACTTTGATTGGTTTTGCCATACTTTATATTTAAGTGGATTCCCGCAATATGGGCGACCACTGTATGAGTTAATGACGAAATAGTAGCTCATTGGCTGATTTTGGTCAAGATTGGCAGATTATTTGTCAACGGGAAGTTAAATCGTAAACAACAAATCCCCATCTTGACGCCCAGTCCATCTTCGCATAAAGCTTCAATGGATCCTTCGTAACTTCTTGATCTCCGAAGCTCGAAGAGCGAAGGATGGTTAGTAACGAAAGAGAGAGATCTTCTCGAGAAGACTTTTCCTAAGATTAAGGTGGGGATGAGTTTTAAATTGTTTAAGTTTTTGATTCCGAAAACTGGTGGTTAGATCGACATTGTCGGCTGGCTTCTGGCCTACGCCTTCTTGATTTGTAAAAAGTCGAGTTCGACTGGAGTTTCGCGACCGAACATGGAAACGAGAACTTTGACTTTACCGCGTTGTTCATCAATCTCTGAAACTTTACCTTGCTGGCCTTTGAATGGCCCGTCAGTAATGATGATTGGATCATTCTTTTGCACATCAAATGTAAATTCTGGCTCATCAACTCCCATTCGTTTCAATAGGGCATCAATTTCTTCTTGCGCAATTGGAGTTGGGGTTGTACCTGTTCCAATAAATCCAGTGACGCTTGGAGTGTTGCGCACAACATACCATGAGTCATCGGTAACGATCATCTCCACCAATACATAGCCAGGGAAGATTTTTTCTTCAACGACTTTGCGTTTTCCATTTTTGATTTTAATCTTTTTTTCCTTTGGAACAAGGATTGCGAAGATTTTCTCATCCATGTCCATGGTTTCGATTCTTTGCTGAAGGCTTTCCGCAACATTTTCCTCATACCCAGAGTAGGTATGAATTGCGTACCAGCGGCGGCCATAATTGGCGGTTTGTTTTGCCATACGAGTGAATGTTTAACTTATTGAAATTGTTTAAAGCGTTAATTTCGAAACCAACACCTTAAACACCTTTTTTTGATTATGAATTACAGGTAGATTTTTTAAATTGAGTTCTGAACTGTGAGTTTGATAAGTTGTTCAAGACCAAGGTTAAGTACCCAGTCAAGAAGTCCAAAGTAAACTGCGAGTGCAAGACAGAAGATGATAACAATGATCGCATAGCGAGTTGTTTGCTCCTGTGTTGGCCAGCTAACCTTCTCAAGTTCTTGCTTTGACTCACGCAAGTATTTAAAGAGACGGTTGTTTGTTAGTAGTTTTGTCATAAGATTGTTTGCAAAATCTTTGTTTTTTAAAAAGCCCTTCCGGGCCATCTGTGGATAATATACTGGTATTTGTGAGGAGTGTCAATAGAGGAAAAGACATAGAGGGCAAAGAGGCGATTCATTTTTAACTAAATTAAAGTTATATAGCAGAAGAACCGATAAATCGGTTCTTCTTAATACTTCTTCTACCACTTTCCACTAAACATCCAGGTTTTTTACCTCTTTAGCGTGAGTTTGGATGAACTTTTTTCTTGGCGCAACTTCTGCTCCCATCAAGATTTCAAATGTTTCGTTCGCGATTTCAGCGTCCTCAATGGTCACTTGTTTCATTAGGCGAGTTGCCGGATTCATGGTTGTGTCCCAGAGCTGGTCTGGGTTCATTTCTCCCAAACCTTTGTATCTTTGAATGTTAACTTTTACACCTCCTGCTTCGATAACTTCTGCTTCCAAGGATTCGTCCCCGTCTTCTTCGGTTGTCTCTGGTTTTGTTTGTTTGGTTGATTTTGTTGTTTTGCCTTTTGTCATCTCAGCGACAACTTTTTCTTTTTCCTCGTCAGAGTAAACATATCTGATGTCTTTTCCAACTTGAATTCTGTATAGAGGTGGCATGGCAATACAGATGTGACCTGTTTTGATTAGCTCTGTGAAATGACGATAGAAAAGAGTTAGTAACAAGGTTCGAATGTGAGCACCGTCAACATCAGCGTCGGTCATGATAACGATTTTTCCATAGCGCAAACCTTCAATTTCAAACCCTTCACCTATATTTGTGCCAAGTGCAATAATCAAGTTTTTGATTTCATTGTTTGATAAAAGTTTATCAAGTCGTGCACGCTCTACATTTAGGATTTTACCTCGTAGTGGCAAAATAGCTTGATGTTTTCGGTCGCGTCCTTGTTTGGCTGAACCACCAGCCGAATCTCCCTCAACAATGAAAAGTTCGCAGCTCATGGCATCTTTACTAGAACAATCAGAAAGTTTTCCTGGAAGCATCAACCCTTCAAATGCTCCTTTACGCAAAACTGTTTCTCGAGCTGCTCGAGCAGCAGCGCGGGCCCTGGCTGATAGCAAACATTTTCCAATTATTTCTTCTGCGTCCCGTGGGTGTTCCTCTAGGTAGATTCTAAATGATTCACCAAATACAGCTTCAACAGCAGTGCGAGCTTCTGGATTTCCAAGTTTTCCTTTTGTTTGACCTTCAAATTGAGGCTCAGGAAGCTTAACACTGATGATACAGGTTAGACCTTCACGGGCATCGTCACCAGAAAGGTTGGTATCTTTTTCTTTTAAAAATCCTTTTTCTCGCGCATAGGCGTTTAAACTGCGGGTAAGGGCTGACTTGAATCCAGCTAAATGCGTACCGCCGTCTGGGTTGGTAATGTTGTTGGCAAAACAATGAACATCATCGTGATAGTCGGTTGTATATTGAAGACCAACTTCAACTTGGACATCTTCGAATTTCTTGTTTGTGTAAAAAACATTGTCATGCTTTACATCATTATTTTGATTCAAATGTCTGATGTAAGAGGCGACTCCGCCTTCGAAATAAAAACCATAAATTACTTGGGTGTTTGGATCTCGTTCGTCAATAACTTGAACTTCAACCCCGGCGGTTAAATAGGTTTGTTGGCGCAAGTGATCAAGTACGGTTTTCCAATTAAAGTCCGTGGTTTCAAAAATTGAAGCGTCAGGACGGAATCGAATTATTGTTCCTGTTTTTTTTGTTGCGCCAGTTGCTTTAACCTTTGACTGTGCAACTCCGCGTTTAAACCATTGTTCCCAAGTTTTTCCATCGCGATTTACAATTGCCTGCAAATCATCTGACAGAGCATTGACCACAGAAACTCCCACACCGTGCAATCCACCAGAAATTTTATATCCACTTTCATCACCGCCAAATTTTCCTCCAGCATGAAGTTTTGTTAAAACAAGTTCCAGTGCTGATATTTTCTGCTCAGGGTGAATATCAACTGGAATTCCACGACCATCGTCCTCTACATATACCCAATTATCTGGTTGCAGTTTGATTATAACTTTAGTTGCATATCCTCCCATTACTTCGTCAAAGCAGTTGTCAACAACTTCCCAGATAAGATGGTGAAGTCCACTTGCGCCTGTGGAGCCAATATACATTCCAGGACGCTTTCGCACTGGTTCTAGTCCTTCAAGAACAGTGATGTTCTTGGCACTATATCCGCCTTTTTCTGTTTTTTTAGTTGGTTTTTTTGCTGGTAGTTTTTTTGCCATATCGAACCCTATTTTATCACAGCAGTGACTTTCTAACAAGGAAAATGTGTTATATGTAAAGGCTAAATAGAAATGTCATACCTCTCGGCAAAGTAGAAATGTCATACTTGGCCGAATGGGTGGTTTTTAGACAGTGGCTGATGCCAGCTGTTTTTTATTAATTAAGGTAAATCTTCTCCATGGATGATTAGCTGGTGGTATATGAGCAGTCGACCTTTTAATGGTCAAGGCTGGCAGTTTTATGTCTATTTCTTTTTTTGGTCTTTCGGGTAATTTAAAGTAGTTCAGATAACAACCTCTGATGTTTATTTTTATATCATTATTTAAGCGCTCTTCAATCATAACTTTAGACCTTTTATAAACAGTGGTTGGTTGGACTTCGTTTAGTTGATAATAGTTATCCTTAAATCTAACAGTGTAATCATTATTGATAGTTCGTTCTGATTGAATAGACAGAATACTATCTAGTTCTTTGATTTTCTTGTTGCTGAGTTTGCGGTGCAGATCAGATTCTTTTTTAGGTATGACGGCAAACTTTTTGTTAAACTTTGGAATGAAAATATCTTTTAGAAATTTGTTGGCTTCGGCAAAAGTGTTGATTTTAGCCAAACGCATTTCTTTAACCAAACGTCTTTGTAGGGTTCCATTCATTTTTTCAACTCGACCTTTAGCTTGCGGGCTGTTGGCATGAATAACTCTCACGCCCAGTTGATTCATAGCTCGTTCAAATTGAGTCATCAATTCTTTGTTGTCAACAGCATTTTTATGATTGACTTTATAGGTCGAGAATTTATCCAAGTAAATAGCTAATGGAAAGCCTTTGTCTTCAAAATAACTCTTCCAGAACTTGAAGACAGGCTTAATACCTTCATTATAGTCAAATTCAGCTCCGGTGATCATGCCAGTGGCATCGTCGACAGATAATAGTAAACATTGTTCTTGTCCAACTTCACTTTCGTTTCTGCCCTCAAACCAATTGTGATAACTACCATCAAATTGTTCCATTTCGCCATAATTATCTTTTCGCTCTCGCCAGAAATGTTTTTTGCTTTCACCTTTTCTTTTTGGTTTCCAAAGTTTCTCCGTGATCATTAGTTGTCTGACCGTCTCCTTGCTCAATAAAATTTTATTGATTTCGGATAACTTTTCCTGAGCTAGCAGTGGATTGAAATCGTGATATTCTACCATTAATAATTTTTTAGTTTTTTTAATAATTGTCTCGTCAATCTTGCGATTGCTTGGTTGGCCACGATTGCCGTGGATGACACCCTTCAGTCCTCGGAGAACGACAGATGCCTTGAGACGCTTAGTTTGCCGTACAGACAGATGCAACGACTTGGATGCCTCGGTACCATCGATTTTCTTATTTATAAGTTCTTTGATTATGTCGTATCGTTCAGCTTCTTTTTTAGTCATAGTTATGAGTTGATTTTGTTCCATATTGATAGTCTAAAATTAGACTTCATTATGGCACGAAATATATTACCTATGACATTTCTACTTTGCCCATACTATGACATTATCATTTGGGCGGGACAG
>Ga0209728_1000178_pt1 | contig 59672 bp, 74 predicted proteins | sample RifGroD1_FD_183997 | JGI IMG/M metagenome (GOLD analysis project Ga0209728, IMG submission 183997) | Groundwater microbial communities from Rifle, Colorado, USA - Groundwater D1 (SPAdes) (version 2) | ecosystem: Environmental > Aquatic > Deep subsurface > Groundwater | place: Rifle, Colorado... | reverse complement strand
GCCGGGTACACCAGCAGCACCGGACATTCCAGGCAAGCCGGGTACACCAGCAGCACCGGACATTCCAGGCAAGCCGGGTACACCAGCAGCACCGGACATTCCAGGCAAGCCGGGTACACCAGCAGCACCGGACATTCCAGGCAAGCCGGGTACACCAGCAGCAAGCGCCCCGGTACCAGCTGTAATGCCTTGCCGCATACGGTCAGCTTCTTTGGCTGTTAGCACCATTTCGCCTTTATGGAGTTCGGATATATACCCGTCGTATGGTACGTAGCTTAGGCCGTTTTTATTGCTACCATCAATACCTAAGTCCATACTTCGGGCCGCTTTCATACCGTCGGCGCTGGTATTGCTTGACGTGTCTAGTTCCATTCTGGCTATTAGCGGGGTATCCCCGAAGCCTGGTACTAACTGTATTTTACTGATAAGCCAATTTAATTTGTCTATAGCGAAATTTACACCAGAAGCAAAATAATTTTTAATTGATACCCACAAGTCAGCGGCACCTTGTTTTACCGTATCCCAATTTTGGTATAGCAAGATACCCGCACCGATTAGTAGCCCGATGGCTGTAACGATTAGGCCCGCTGGATTTGCACTCATAGCCGCGTTCCATGCCCATTGTGCTGCTGTAGATATACGGGTAGCTAATGCTACGGCTTTCTGGTACCCTATGAAAATTCCCCAGGCAATAGCTATACCTTCGATTAGTGGCTTGATGGTACTCCAGTTATCGTTAAAGAAACTAGCGATATTTAGCACCCAGCCACCTACAGTGGTAAGGGAATCTATTACACCTGGTAGTGCATTAGTTCGTAGCCAATCCAGTACTTCTGAGGAAGTAGTCCATAAATCCGTAAATACCTTTTGAATTAGTTGTCCTACGGCATCTATCTGCGGCTTATGGGTATTGTAAAATACTATAAGCTTACCGCTTATCATATCTACATTATCCTTAGCTACTTGAAACGATGAAGAAAATACCCCGCCTACAAGCTTACCGAAGTACGCCACTTCGTTAGCGGCTGCGTCAATAGCCCCGCTTCCCTGCAGCTTATTCATCCAGTCCAGGCTGCTGCTTAAGCCAGACTTTAGCGCGTCGAATATTGGCTTTCCTAAAGTCCTTCCGGCGCTACTTACGAAGTCCTGTACGTTCGACATCATGCCTTTAAACGTTTTACTTTGTAAGTCCATACCGCCCTTATACCGCTTTTCCATTAAGCTAAACAGGGCTGCGTTAAATGCTTTCTGGTCGGTTATTTGTCCCTGGTTATTTATGGGGTTAGAACCCAGCATTTTAGCTTGTTGCTGTATCATGCCTTTCGTGATACCGAATTCTTTAAGCCGTTCTACTTCTCCGGTCTGCGCGTCGGCTACGGCTTCTACAGCCTGCATAAGGTCTTTACCCATTACGCTAGCCATGTCGCCTACAATGCCTAATGTCTTTTGTGCATTAAGTCCGTAAGCGCTCATACGTGTAGTGGCTTCAACAATTTGCGGTATTTCAAATGGCGTTGACGCGGCGAACTTATTAGCCCAGGCCAGCGTTTCTACCGCCTTTTCCTGGCTGCCCATGACTATAGCTAGGGTATTCTGGTACGTTTCCATATCAGCGTTACCCTTTACCAGCCAGTCGAAGCTTGCCTTTATTGCCATACTACCAGCTACTGCGGTTAGGGCGCCTTTAAGACTAAACAAACTTTCCCGAAAACTACGGGAAGCCCTTTCCGCAGTATTAATACGCGGCGTAAATGCGTCATTTAGAATTATTTGAGCGCCCATAGTGAAAAGGTTAGACATGCGTTACCCCCTTTCTTACCGCTGTTTAGCAGCCTTTTTATTCGCTTTTATTTCTTCTAGGGTAGCCTGGTAAACAAATTCACGTTCTAGCGCTGGTAGGTTGTATATGACGCCGGGTAAAATCCGTTTTTCGCGCCATATGTAGGCTATTAGTCGGGCTTCGGCGCTAGACTTAAGGAGTTTTTTACGGCGGCTTCATTCGCTTTCTGCGCTTGTTTACCAAAGCCGCTTAAGTTCTGTACAGCTACTGCGAAGTTCACAATTTCCCCAGGATTTAGCAGTGCAGCTGTAGCCTGATCGCCCGTCGTTAATTTCAGCTTTTCCAGTAATCGTTTATCCTGGAATGTAAAAGTACTACGGTCGTCTTTATTTACGGCGGCCTGGATAACCCTAAGCATAAGCTTATCGTCGTCTACTTCGGGCTGCATACCTCCGGTTCCATCCGGTACAAATTTAACGCAATCCTTTTTAGCCTGCTTATATTCCGCATGCTCTAAAGCTGTAAACGGTATTAAGCCTAATGTAGCCGAAGTAAATTCACTTTTTTTCAGTTCGGTAAGTTCGGCGGCGTCTTTTCCCAGTACATCTTCCAGCGTAATAAATTTGGACATCGTTTTTACCCCCTACATAAAATTAGGGCCAGCCCTACGGCCAGCCCTTTCTAGTTACGCGTCGATAGTATCAAGGTATCGGTAGTCGTCAAACGTGTAGTCTAGGTCTACCTCTACCAGTTCGCCTAACGTGAAGCCCATCAGCGGTATTGTGTCAAAGCTTACGCCGATTAACAATACCCCTTCTTCTCCCTTAGCCGTGGGGTCTGCCAGTTTCCCTACGTAGTTGTACTTAGCGGTCGGGCTTTCCGCTATTTTCTTCTGTAGCCTGGTATCAATTTTAAGCATCTTAACGCTGCCTTTACCGCTGCCCCCCATTACTTTATGCCCGGACATGAATTTTCCAGCTTGCTTAATCTCTTCCTTGGCTAGCTCTACGCTAGCTTCGAACTCCTGGGTACTTTGCATTTGCTGGCCGTTCTCATCGTAAACAAATCCGTACAGCCCGTTAATAGCTTCGTTAGCTTCGAAGTTTGCCATTAGTTCCTATACCCCCTTTTTACTTTAGAAGTTTACGTTAATTTTCTGGTAGATACGTTCCATCGAATCTACCGGGGTAATGTCAGCGTAGAAAAACGCTTCGTCAATCTTAGGGCTAAATACGGCGGTCTTCCCGTGGTATTCCGGGTCTGGTCGGTAGAAAAAGCCGTCTTGGATAACTTCCATAGCGGCCAAAGGACGCAGGTAGCTGTTTTCGACAGTGGCCGCGTAAGTTTCCCTAGCCTCCTGGGTATTACTTTTTGACTTCTTGTACGTATTTCCGAAGGCTTCCAGGTCTTTACTGATAGCATCCAGCGCGTTATTTATGCGAATTTTTCCGAATTCCGCGCTTTCATCAGCAGGCGGCGCCGTAAGAGTATTTACGCCTTCGTCGATTTCCACGAAATCGCCAGCCGCCACAAATACCAGCGTGCCTTTTTCTTTAGCTGTAATACGCTGTCCTGGCTTAAGCTTTTTGTTTAAGGCGGTATATGGTACCGTTTCGTCGGTTACCGTACGATTAAGGGCGATAGACGCTACACGGGCAGCTATAAAGATAGCCATTTCAGCGGCAGTATAGCCGTCGCAGCCGTTCCCTACGTTAACTATTCCCCTATGATTAAAGGATACAGACTTAGCATTAGCGGCAGCGCCGCCGTCCGTATCCCAGGCAGCCGGGCCGCCGTTTACGAAGGTTATATACAGGCCTTCTGTTCTTACCCGCCGTAGCCAGTCAGTAACGACGGTTATAATAGCGTCTTCGCTTACGCCGTCTAGTGAAAAGCTATTAGCCGTTCCGTCTGCTTCCAGCTCGTCTAAGAACGCGCTGTACTGGGTTACTGTAACCACGGAACCGTTATTACCGCCTGCGAAGGCTACGCCCGCGCTATTAACTGGTAAGGTAGCTCCTGCACTGGTTACCCTTACGTAGTCGCTTACGTTAAGCTTAGCGGCTAAATCCGCGTTTGTGGCTGCGGTTACACTAACCAGTTTTACGCCACCTTCTACAATGTCAATAGTTTTCCCACCGGTTACCGCGTCGTCCTTAACTACGGCACTAAAGGCCCTGGCCGAAGGATACAAGGTTTCCAGCTGCAGAGAATCTACTCCCAGACTACATGTGCCTTTTACCTGCCCTGTAGCCATTCGGTAGGCCAGTAGTTTTTGTGGCGAACCTTTGTACGCGTGCTTATAAATCTTAGCCGCCGTAAGCGCTGTTTTGTCAGCATTGTACAAGTCTCTAAATTCCCCGCCTTGTGCTATGGGTGTTAAGACGTTAACAGGCCCCCAGTCTGACGTAAACGGGTAGGCTATCGTTCCCCTGGTTCCCATGGATACACTTGATACCGCCGCTAAGATAAGCGTGTATACGCCGCTTAATGGCTTACTGCTGCCTTCGATATACGTACCAGCCATGCTTAGATACCTCCTTCGTTATTTACTGGTTTAGCCTGGAACGCTTTGAGCTTTTCCTTAGCCTGGTCGATAGTCAGGCTATCAGTAACGCCATAAAGTGCCCCGGCCATTACCTCCGGCATTACGCCGAATACCGCAGGCCCTGCGTTTTTTAGGGCTTGCGGCTCGAATACCGGAATAATTTCTTTTTCCTTTTTCTCTGCCATGGAGATTTACCCCCTTGTTAAATTGTCGTACTTTGGCTAGTAGCTAAGGCTGTTATTTTCGTAGTCACCGTCGTAGCTGGCGGCGGTTCTGCTGGCCTTACCCTGCCGTACGTTACTTCGTACTTAATGCTAAAGGGCACGTCTAAACTGGAAATAGCTTGACCTTGGTTATCCGTAAAGTCAAGCTCTACGGCTTTTAAGTTAGCCGCTACTGTACCGTCAGCCGCGTAGACAGGCAATACACCTACCTTTTCTTCCAAGTCGCCTAGTAAGGCTTCCTGGTAGGTTAAAAGCTGGTCTAAGCTATTAACGTATAGCCTTCCGTACTGAGTAACCCTATTTACATACTGGTAACGGCTTAGATTTCGGTTCTTGCTTCGGCTGGGCGTTTCCCATAGGATAACTGGCCGCGCTACCTTTGGCTGGGCATCCGATAGACGTACGGAATTAAGCCCGGCTACTGACTTTACCCAGCGCTGCAATGCTTCCAGCTCTTTTTCATACGCCATCAAATACCCTCCAATTCACGCCATAAGCGCCGTAGTTCGTAGTTTATAATCCTTGGCATATCGTCTTCCAGGTATTCCAGGGACTTTTCGAACATGTGGGCGCCCTCGACAGTTTTACCCGTTAGTACCATGCCGCCGTCGAAGCCTGGCTGGTAGTGGAATGTCCCGCTACGCCATTCGCCCGGCACAAATTGCCCAGCTTTCTGCGTAAATCCATTGTTTACCCATTCCGCATACGGTACGTTCGTTCCTACCAGGGCCTTAGATACCTTAGCGCCTACCGTAACATTGAATACATTATTTTGACCGCCCATGGACATGCTATTTTGTAAGCGCCCGGAACGCCTGGGGGTTAAATCATGCAGGTATTCAAGTTCCCTAAGCCCTCCAGTACGTAGTATCCGGTCTTTCATTCGGTCTACGTCGCCTTTCTCCAGGTTCTTAAGCCAGGTTTCCCAGCGTCTAAAGTTAGCGTCTAACCTAATAGTTGTACTGCTCATAAGAAGCGTACGCCCCTGTTATTATCCGGCTTAAGCAAACGGTCGTACTGCATTGTGTACGGTATAAGCATTGTCTTAACCGTATCCAGTGGGTCGGGTCGCTTTACCTGGTAATATCCGGCGGGCGCTGCTTCGGTAATGTTCCCGGTTACCGCGTCTACTTTAGCACTTTCCCCCTGGGCCATTATTTCGAAAGCCATAGCTACCGCCGTTTTAAGGCCGTCGTCTATGTAAGCTTCCGGTAGCGGGCCGCCTACGATACCCTGGGCGAAGCTATTAGCCCGCATAAGGTACGTGTTTATGTCCGTAGTTTCCATAACCGCAGCTTTCGGGTAGTACGTACTGGTCAATTCCACCGCTGTAAGATACATAAGCTAGCCCCCTTACTTTAACAGGGCGGCTGCCTTACCCTGTTCGATTGCCGCCGTAATAATTTCGGCCTTCTTTGCATCGTACTTAAATTCTACGCCGATAAGTTTAGCAGCTTCGGCTAATTCGTCACGTTTGTACTGGTCTTCTATGGCCTTAGCCAAAAGCGCTACGTCCTCTTCCTGCCCTTTTTGGCCTTCGTCAGGTAAATTACTACCGCCTTCGCTTTTTAACTCATTTACGGCGTCTTTTTGTGGCTGTTCGCTAGTAAATTCGGCCAGTCCTGCAGCTACTAAAGACTTAGCGCTACGTTCCGGTAGTACTATGCCTTCCCCAGCTACTGCATTTCGTCCCTGGTAGGTTACTGAACCTTTTAGAATTACAAACATCATTCGTTGATACCCCCACGTAATTAACTAAGGGCTGCCGTTAGCAGCCCCCGTAATTTTTAAAACTTAGGATTAAAGCATTACTGTACAGGGCATAATAAGTTTAGGATCGTTAATTTTCGGGAAGCTGGAAGCTACTACTTCTACGATTTCCCGCTTAGGCCGTTCCTGGGTAAAGCTCCGGGCGAATAATCCAGGGTTCATTTCGTTTTCAATGGTCGGGCCTAGTACCTGGATACCGATTTCCCGGCCCCGCTTAAGAAATACGCCTTTCTTGTCACTAAGTAAGCGCTGGGATACACGGGTACCGTTATTGTTTACGTCGCGGTAGGTTACCACGGTATCGAAAGCGCGTACCCTAGCCATTTGACGGCCCGTAAGGAAGGCGTTAAGTTCTTCCAGGGTTACCAGCTTGTCTGATAAGCCCGTAATGCCCTTTCTTACTCCGGCGTCGTTCATAATGGCCCGAATAACCGCAATACTAGCTACGAAGTCGTCTGGTGCCATGCCGTTAAGGTCTACGTAGGCCTGGTTCCATGCTTCCAAATCCAGCAGAATAGTAGGGTTAGCGTCGTCCCATTTGACAGCTGCGGTTTTCTTATTACCAGCTGGTACGCCAAAGTCTACGCCTAACATAATCCCGTCTTTAGCGTAAGTAAGGGCACCTTCGCCAAGTGCCTGCCAGCGCATCCACTCGATACGGGCGTCAATGTTAGTCTTTACCGTAGCGGTCTTACCAAGCAGCTGCTTTTCTGCGATAAGGCGACGCTGGGCGTTACCCTTATCAAGAAGGGCACCTAGCTCCTTTTTGTCTACGATATAGGACTGTCCAATATCGACAATCTTACCGGATACCGTACTCATGGGGTCGCGGTCAGTTAGCGGAAGTTCTGCCCCATTGTCTACGATATTAGCCATGTCAGCTTGTCGCGTAATTACGGTTTCGTGCCACTCCATTTCGTAAGAGTCTTCGGCTGGTAGGTAGTCGCCGCCAATATACGTAGCGGGTACTGGAATTTCCTTGATTGTCTCAGTTAAAAGCGGGTTGTCGAAGAATTGGCTGTATTGCGCAAGTCCGGCCATGTCTTTTATACCTCCTGTTATTTAATTTTAGATAAAGCGTACGCTGCCAGCGAAGGCCGCCTTAAACGCGGCGGTAAGTCCGATACACATACCGGAATATACGGCGCCGTGTACCATGCCCTGACCGAATGTTACGTCAGGGTTAGCCCCCGCGTCGTCGGGTACAAACTTAATGGATTCGTCCAAAACTACCGGGTTAGATTTCCCAACTGGAAAAGCTCCGTTACCGCTGTCCGTAACGCCACTGGCTACGCCTAACGCACCTTCTACGGTCGCCTGATCGCCGACTACGCCCCAGGTACCCGTAAAGGTAATAGTTTGGCCGCTGCCCATGTCTTCGGTAGCAACGCGTAGCTTATTCGCGCTTAACGCTACACTGGCTACGTCGTCCAAGATCCCGCCATGAATGTTAGCGGCAGCTTTTACAGCGGCTATAATTGCAGCGGTACCGCCTGCGGCCATAAGTGCGGCTAGCGGGGTATTAGCTATAACATAGTCCATGCCGTTTACCGTGAATTTTACGGAAGTTCCGGCGTTAATTCCGTTTAAGTCGGCTGGGGTTACGTTTACGGCTCCGATAATCACAGCAGGGGCAGCTGCCCCGTCTGCATACTTCTCGTATTTTCCGGTTACGTCGTCTTTTACCAGGCATTGGCCTTCTAGTATAAGCTCACTTACAGCAAACTTACTGCCGTCTAAGGTAGCGCCGCCTGTAATGTAGGCGTAGTGTGCGCTGGCCTTAATCTCCCGCGCTCCGGTTACGCTAGTCGTTCGAAGTGTTACGTCGTTGTTATAAAAAGACATTTTTTGTTACCTCCCGTTTTAATTTTACTTTTTAGGGGCATACCCCATAAGTGCTAGGGCTTCGGCTTTCTTCTTCTCCAGATCGGTAGTTCCACCAGCTGGAGGAGTACCACCACCAGGCGGTTTACCTCCAAAGCCACCGCCAGCAGCGCCTGCCCCGGCACCTGCTGGGTCTTGAAACAGGTTAGGTTCCGCTTTGACTAGCCGCCCTATGGCTTTTTCGACGCTGCCCGGTATAAGTTCCCCGGTTAGGTCGTCGTATTCTACCTGGGCGCCGTAGTCTTCCTTAAGCGCTCGTACTACCTGGGCTGGGTTATGCGGGTTAAACTTGCCCGCTACACGAAGTACCGCGTTTTCCAGCGTTAGGCGTTTGGTATCTCCAGCTACTGCTTCGTACTTCGCGGCTGTTTTACGCAGTTCGATTATCTCCTGTTCGGTAGCTGTAGGCGGCTTCTGGTCGGTTCCAGCCTTTGCTAGTTCCGCTACCTTTGGCAGCAGCCCCTTATTATCGACGTCTACGGTTACCCCAGCGTCTTTAAGGGCTTTACGAACTAATCCCAGGGCCTTACGTGTTACCATACCGTCTACGTCTTCCTGTGTGTAGATTGCGGCGCCGTCCTTTGTCGGGTCGAAGTCCTTAGCCCCGTCTAAGTCTTCCTGGGTAATCGTTTTACTATCCAGTAGTTCCTGTAACGCCGCTAGGTAGGCTTCCTTCGTGAGTTTTCCAGCCTTGTACTGTGCTTGTAGTTGCTTTATGGTCATGTCCTAACCCCTTTCCCGGTTGTTTGATACCGGAAAACATAATTACGGGTTTACGTTACCCGCTAAACGTAAAAAGGGCTTCTACGATAGCCCTTAAACGCTCGTTTATAAGTACCCAGTCCGGCCCCCGTTCCTTCCTGGGGTTACTTAACTAAAGAATAGCGGCCACTTTCTTAAGCGTGTCCTTAGCTCGGTCACCAGAAAGCCATACTTCACCAGGTAACTTTAATTCTGGCCCGCCAATATTGATAATCTTTTTAGATTTCTTAGCGTCAGCATGTACCCCGGTTCCACCATTCCGGCAAAACATAGCGCAGCCCCCGTATTCATTAGCCACTATCAACGCTTCAGAATAGTCAGCGGGTGTGAAATAAACTACCACTACTTCGGGCATAAATTCTGCCTCCTTTTTGTACGCTACCCCCAAATGTTCATAGATACCGTTAGCATATGCTTCGGCCAATGCTTGCCTAAACGTGGGACTCCCCAAAAGGGCGGCATTAGCCTGATTACTTATAAACCCATTTTCGAATAACACGGCTGGGGCATCGGTTACGCTGGGCCAACCTGGAACGCCACCCGCGCCCCGTAAAATCATAAACTTAGCGGTTTCTATGCCATGACTAGGCCAGCCAGACACAGCTTCCAACTTCGGTAGTATCTTACTAGCCGCCTTTTCAGCATTACCGCCTTTCGCCCATATGTGAGCGCTTAACCAATTAGCCGATAGGTTTACGTCCGACGAATTTACATGTACAGATACTAATAAATTAGCTTTAGCCGCGTTAGAAATGGCGCCTCTAGCTCTGATGTCTTCGGTAGGTACGAAGTTACGCCCCGGCAATAGGTCTATGTCTGTACGCCGCGTTAAAACTGGCGTAATACCCCCGCGCTGTAGTATCAAGGATTCGATTCTTAATACTACATCTAAGGTAATGGTTTTTTCCTGTAGGCCATTTCCGCAGGCTCCAGGGTCACGCCCTCCGTGGCCCGCGTCTAAACACGCTATAGGTAACATGTCGTTTCCCCTTTCTTTAGCATATCGCCCCGTCTGGTACGTCGTCTGCTTCGGGTATGTCGCCAGATATTTCTAGCACTTCGTCGAATACCTCCAGCATTACGAAGAGGGCCGCCAGGGGTTCTTCTAGGTAATCCTTATCGAAGTACGTACCGATAGGGCCTACAGGCTGTCCTTTTAGTACGCGGGCTTCGCTTTCGATAAGTTCTACGGCTACTGGGTTACCCGTAAGCTTATGCTTAAGCAGCGGAAGTTTACTGTAGGTCACGCTTACCGTATATTTTCCTATCTTTCCGGTTACGCTGTACATCATATCGCACTCACCAGCCCTAGTATAAAGTCGTAAAAGTCCTGGTCTTTTGCCAGGTCGTAGCTGCCAGTATAAAGGCTTTCTAAGCCCATACTTAGTAGTTCGTGGTAGTCGTCGCGGTACTCTTTGCCCATGTACTTACTAAGAAATTCGTCAAAGCGCGAAGTTTCCGAAGTCTTGTACCCAGGCCCCAGCCATTGTAAGGACTCCCCAGCTGTACGTCGTCGGTAGAATTCCCGTTCTAGCTTAAAGATACCCGGTACTACGTCCTCGAACCTATGACCAAATTCGTGGAAGGCTACCCTACGTAGGCTACTGGCACCCTGCCCGCTTAGGCTTATTATGGCTGTATCCTTACCCCACGCCCCCAAGTAGTACCCGCGTTTACTGTTCTTAGTTAGTATTTCACTGGTGCCGGATTTCTCCAGCCAGGCCGTGGGTAAATACTCCCGTACTTCTTCTAGGATTGCTTTTACTTCTTTACGGCTTCCTTTCACCCAAGGTTGCACAATCTTACCGCCGTTAGTACCTATCGGTCGTAGCTGCTTAAGCACGTTACGTACTAATTCCCGCCTACTATCTCCGTTATCTCTAGCGTTAAGGGCGGCTATATATTTTTCGTCTACGGCGTTCCGTAGTTTGCTTATATGCTCGTATGGCTTATCGTCTTTCACCAGCTCGAACATTTCGTCTGCCAGTTCTTCACGGCGTTTTCCCAGCTCGGCTATTTCTTTTTCCAGGGCTAGTAGCTTTTCCGCTGCTTCTTTTTCTAATTGCTCCCGTACCTGGGCGCCTAACGCTCGTACTTCGGCTTCCGTACTAGGCCCGCCTATCGGTATGCTCTCTTTAAAATTGTCTACCCAGGTTTTTTCTATAGCTGGTTCGTATAATTTGGCTATGGCGGCTGCCCGCGCTGCCAGTACTCCGGGTAACACACCTACCGCAGCCCCGAACGCACTAAGGTCTTCGCCCGGTCTTAGGTATCTCTTAGGGTTTTCGTTAGCTAGTCGCTCGTTTAAGTCCGGTAGGCCGCGTTCCTTCGCGTATTCCTCATAAGTACGGGCTTTCGTGTAAATCCGTTCTCCGAACTTCTCCGTACTATCTCCGGCGCCCCGTGCTATGCGCTCCCTGGTACTTACGCCCAGGTAGTTAACATACGGCGTCCAGCTGCAGCGACAATTAGGGTGATTCGGGATACGTTCGCCAGCCCTGGCCGGGTTTTCCGGCGTATCGTAATCTAGCGGGTATATCTTGCCGTCGTTCTTCGCATCTTTGGCGGCTGTGCGACTGTCTAGCGTAGCGTTCCAGCGTTTACCATCTAGTACATCGGCGTTCTGCATGTAAAGGTTATTAGCGCCCTGGGCTGCTGCCCTGTTTAATTCGGTACGGGCCAGCCTTACCGAATTGTAGTACCCTTCCTGGGCCGTAGCCTGTATCGTTCGGGCCGTTTGGTTCCAGCCCCAGCCTTCTACAGCTGCCTTACCTACTGCTTGGTACATTTTCGAAGCTAAGTACGTCGTACTGCTTCGTATCCGTTCGCTGTAGGTGGCGCCGTCCGGTAGCCAGGGATTTGCTAAGACGCCCAGTACCTGGTTTTCTGTAACCAAAGGTACGATAGTCTGTATTTCTAGGGCCTGCTCTAAGGCGAAGGCCTGGTAGTAGTAGCTGTTCGTGTACTGGTACGCCAGGTTATTACCTAGCTTAGTGTTTAACGGGTCTACAATACCGCCCAGTACGCGGGATATTTCGCCTTTTAATTGCTCCAGACGGCTTATTCCGTACTGCATGGTCTTAAGTTTGTCTTCGCTTAGCTTGCCCTGTCCGTCGGAATACAGCCTAAAGAGGTCTTTTATTTGGGCGGCCAGTCGCTTTTCGGCCCGCTGCCATACCGGGGCCAGCTCCTTAGCGTATTTTACGTGCCTGGCGTCCAGTATTGCCCGGTAACGCTCCGTATATCCTTCCAGGTCTTTCTGCATGCGGGCGGCTACTGCTGCGTCTAGCTCCGGGTCAGATCCCGGCGTAAACTTAGCCATAAACTAGCCCCCTTATGCGCCGCTTCCAGCGCCTGTATTGCCGAATTCCCCACCAAATCCCAAGGAAGCTGCAGCAGCCGCCGCATTAGCTACCGCCATATCCGCGTTCTGCTTCTTCATTTCGGCCAACGCTGTTACCGGGTCGTCAATAAACCATAGTAATTCGTAAAGGTAAACGTCCGGTACTTTTCCGGCTAGCTGGCTTACTATTTGGGCTATTTCCAGGTAGTTCTGCGGTAGATTCCGGTTAATCGTGTACGCTACCCATTCGGGATTATAAAGCACTACTGATTTCGGCGGCACTACTTCCCCGGTTAGTACGGCGTACGTGTCTTCTACCCCGGCTTCCATTAGCCGCTTAGCGTTAAGCATGTCCGTTAGTACGGCGATATGTTGCCGGATAGCGTTAGTAAAATACAGTTCCTTTTTCCCGGCCCGAATATCTAGCGCCGAATATTTTACCTTAATTTCGGTAGCTGTAGCGCCGCTTAAATCCCCCAGCTTTGGGATTTGGCCCATGTCGTGAATTGTATCCCGTACCCGGTCTAAATGATGTTCTACGCTGGCGTCGTCCTGGGTCTGTGCTATGAATTCGGCAGTAGATTCCTTAGCCTTTAGCACTATGGCCCGCGCTTTCCTCATTTTTATTACTTCGCCTTCGTCTGTATCGACGCCAGAAAGCAATAAAAACTGATCTAGCAGGTAATCTACCGTATTCGCTTTATCAGACATTACGGCGGCGTAGTTCTCCAGCAGGGATAAGATACCGTTACCCAGGTCGCTAGTTCCGTTAAGCTTAAGCCGTGTTTCGTAGGTCGCTGCCGTGCCATTCGTAAAGATAGCTACCGGAATACGCCCCGCCCTATGCTCTATCGGGTTACCTGTAGATACTTCGCTTTCGTCTAGCTCGTAGTTTTCCCCGGATTCGTCGGCCAGATAAAAGGTTACGTATCGTTCGTCGTAAACCTCTACCCGTTCGCGCTGCTCCAGTTCCCCGCCACTGTTTACTACGTCAATCATGTACTTTCGTAATACCAGCTGTAGACGCTTCCTGTCGTCGTAGACTGGTATAACTTCCTGTATGGGGAATTCGTCGTAGTCAATCTTCCCCTTTTCATCCACCCAGGATATTACCGGGCTGTAACCGCCTATACTACCCTGCCTAAGCTGTTCTGACAGTATACGCTGGGCTTCTTCTCCCCTAAGCAGCTTAAGGATGTCTTTACGGTACGCGTCTAGTACCGCTTTATCGGCTAGCTTTTCCTGGTCTTCTACCGTCCATATGATCGGCTTACCCGTTAAGTAGTCTACGACGGTATCTATGACTAGCTGCGCGTAGTTTACCTGTAACTTATGATTTGTATCGTCGCCCCTAGCCTTATCCCGCAAGTCGATACTCTCCAGATACCCGTCGTAAGCCTGCTGGAAGGCTACTACCTTGGCTTCTTCCAGCCAGCTTCCGTGTTTATCCAGTATGTCTTTTAGCCACTTGCCATTAGTAGCGCCCCAGGTAGCGGCGTTTACCGGGCCTACGGCCTGCGCTAGTGATTCCGGTACGATATTCGTTACGGCCAATTTATCCGGCCCCCTTTCGTATAAATTTCTAAACGCCTGGGTAAGCTTACATTACGCTGCTTCGGTCGAAGGCGCTAGCTCTCCTGGCGCCTGGGTTCTTGATAAAGTAGGCCGCCCGGATTAGCAGGAAGGCTACCGTAGCTAGGTCGTCATGCGGTACGTGCCCCACTTTACGCGGTTTAGCCGTACCGGGTACGTACCAGTTAATACTTTGCTGCCGTTTAGCTATCCGTAGCAGGTTTTCCAGCTGCCAGCGCATTTCCTCCCATAGTTCGGCCTGCTGCGGGTCGCCTTCCGGTCGCCGTGGTACTTTAAACTTATCAGCGGCTACGTAGTTGTAAGCCAGGTAGCCCAGCTTACTCTTATTTTCGTCGCCCTGGGCTTTAAACTTGTAGGCTTCTATTTCCAGGTTCGGCAGCTTTTCAATTAGGTAGTAGGCCAGCGGTTCGCCTATGCCCGTAGCGTCGGATACGCCGCCGATACAGCCCCAGTGTTTAATAATTGCTAGTATCTGTTCGCGCTGCTGGCTATGCGCTTTCCCTACCCACTGGTACAGACAAACGGGTACTACCGTCCCGTCTAGCAGTAGTTCCGCTATGCCCAGGTTAGTAGCGTCGCGCTTATGTACCCCTATGTCTACGTCGTCCACCGTGGTAGGGTGTTCTTCCTGCCCGGCTACGTCTACAGAAAACACGTAAATCTTATTCAGCTCCGGCCCTAACCTGGCCCGGAAGGTGTTAGCATAAATTCGGGCTATTTGCTCCGCATCGAAGAAACGGCCCTTACTGTCTACGAAGTTAAGCAGGTACTGGGTCTGGATAGCGATATGGTTTATACCCAGCCGCGCTACCTGCATTTCGAAGGCCTTCCGGTAGTTATCGTTCCCGGAAGCAATTACCCGGTAGGCGTCAATCTTAAAGACTAGCTTAGGCCTGTAGCCTAGTTCCTTGCCCAGGCGCCCTTCCATTTCGTACGCCTGCTGTAGGGCCTGGTAAATATGGCTTTCCTTCGTCCAGGCTACGCCGTAAAAGGCGGTAGTAGCATTCGCGAAAGCCGTCATAGGCTGCGCGTCCCGTTCCCATTTGTCCGTATCAATGTCCTGGGCTTCGTCACCCTCCAGCAGGGTAAAGGCCGTCTGGCTGGCTACGTTAGCCGTCGGGTTAATCGACAAGAACGCCCATTTATTCGTATCACGGGGCGTTCCCATATGGTACTTATAGCCGTCCGACTTCTTGAATAGACCTTTAGTAAGCACGCTACCAGCCAGGCCACCACTATCCGGCGTGTCTGCCCCTTCTAGCCTATCCATACTGGCTTGTACCTGCGGCTTATGCACTGGGGCGAATTTAAGGCCCGATACAGGTACCCCGAAATACCAGCCATAAAGTAAAAGGTACTGCTGGATAAAGGCGCTTATCTCATTCTTACCAGCCTGCCGCGAAATCATAATTACGAAATACCAGCCCAGCTTATTTAAGCAGCTGTAAAGTACGGCGTCTGCTACCTCTATTTGATAGTCGAAGGGGTCATTACGCCGCATTAAACGCCAGGCTTCCCGTATGTTTTCCGGCTTAAATAGCGCTTCGAAGTCGTCTATTACGTTGTACGGTACGCCCTGCTGCGCGGCCCTTACTGTCTTTGGTACCGCTGTAATGATAGGCGCCCCGCTTACCGGGTCTGTATCCTCCAGGTAGTCGAATTCGTATTTAAGGGCGCTGGTTCCGTCTACCGCCATACGAACGCTTCCCCCTCCGGTACGCTTAAAGATTCTTGACAGTAAGCCAGGCGTACCAGGTTACACGTTTCGCAGCGTCTACAGGTACACAATACGCCGTATTTACTCGACTTCTGGCAGCCAGCACACGCGCAGCCCCGGCAGTTATCTTCTGGTCTAACCATCGTTACCGCCTTCCTTCCTGGCTTGTGCTTGTCTAGTACCCCAGGCTACGGATACCTTACCAAACGACGCGGCCCGTAGCTCCTGGTTAATCTTGTCGATAATATCAGTACCGCCGCCCCCGTTAAGTCTGTCGTGCTTCTCTACCATGCGGGCCAGTGTGTTAAGCGCCCGGTCTAGGGCGTTATCCTCAATAGTCCCGGCATGGTAATAGCTGCGGGCGCCATATTCCCCGAAGTTAAAGTAAACCTTAGTAGCCTTTTCCGCTTCGGCTTCTCCTTTAGCGGTCAGGACTTCTTCGTACTTAGTTCGCCAGCCAGCCAGGTAATTTAGTATCTTAGCCTTAAGTATGGCTATTTCCAGCTCTAAGTCGGCTACTTTTCGTTCGCCGCTGTTAAGGCTTTCGAATATCTCCCGTTCGGCGGGGCTTAGAACGTTAGCGTAAAGGCCGTGTAGCCTAGTGTTCTGGCTAACCTTCGCCTTACCTTCCGGCGTCTTAGGCCCGGTACTACTGCCGCCGTGATATTTGCAGCGTCCCCAGCCTACGTGTTCCGTACCGAAGCCCGCCGGGTGTACGCAGGGTTTACCACTCTGTCGCCCTTTGGCCCCACAAACTAAGCCAGGATTCTTACGGCCCACGCGTATAAAGTTCATGGCGTCAGCTTTCGGATTAAATAACTTTTTAAGTTCCATATCGTAAGGGTTATAGTCTTCCGGCAGCGTGGGCCGAATATCTTTAGAACTTACTGCCATTAGCTTTCCCCCTTTCTGTAAATCTATACTTCATGCCTTCCTCATAATCTTTGTTTCGCATAAAAAGGGGCGAAGCCTGGTAAAAGGCCCGCCCCGGAAATTTTTTCCGTTTTTGTACACAAAAACTTAGTCTACCGTGATTTTACCATAAGTTCCCTAAACATGTCAATGAATACTATCGTACAGCTCCGAATAGTTAAGCGCCAACCCGTTCACGCGCCTATAAATATTGTCTACGGCAATATCACAGCGCCTGTAATACTCCGACTTCCCGTACCCCAGGATTCCCAACGCCTTACGAAGTTTCACCTTCGGGCCTGTCCACCGGAAGAAGACTACCCGCCGCAAATCCCTAGGCAGCTTTCCTATAGCATCATCCAGCATGATTTTATTTATCTTACCGCCAGTCATGCCGTCGAACGCCTTAGCCCCACTGTTCGCGGGCAGCGCGTCGGGCAACCTGTCGCCAGCCTTCACGGATTCCCAGTTCTCCAGCCATTCCCTTATAGCTGCCTTTGGTACGGTTCCGCGTACGTCTACCAGTTTTTACCACCCCGCAATTTTAAAAATTAACCCTAATAGTATAAATACTATTACTGTATACATATATAACTATAATAATAACTAAATATAATTAATAATATAATATTTATATATAATATATAGAGTATCTTTTTTCTTAGGGGGGTTACTTTCCTTTTCCCTACTAGCTGGGAAAGATTTTTACTTTTATACCCCCTCCAAAATTTTTACGATTTATATATTTTTTACATCGTGACCACTTCCCCGTATTACGTCATATTCGGCCGTATTTAACCGTTTTAGCCACCTGTAGTTCCCTAGTGTTTGCCCTCCCTCTAGCTACGTCTTACGCCGCCTAACGAAGTTTTACGTCTTTCGATTTACTTAAGGGTATTCGGAAAATAGTGTTGAAATATATTTGTTGCACACATTTTGTCCTCCTTAATAAATCGGATAACTGTGTTGAAATGTTGGTTTTCATGGTAGAATGGAGATTACTTGAAGAGCATTTCATGAGGATAATGAGTAAGTATGATTGATTGAAGCTGAGCCATGTATTCCCTTAGTTTTTCAAAGGTTGTCCAATTGTTTTTTCTTACTTCTGGGTCTTTATATTTCTCTGATTCCGCAATCAACATCATTTGGTGTTGTTGTATTTTTTTATGTGTCTTAGTGGTCATGTCTTTAGGTTTTTCGGTTAGGTCGAAGAAACCTGGAGTTGGTTTATAAGTCAATATCTTCATCCCTCCAAAACGATTCGTCTATCCTTATCCACTTGTTTCCGTCCCAATTAAAGCTACTGCCACTATCCTTTGTGAGAATCCATTGAAGCGACCACGAATTTAAATACCCCCATGTTGAGACTTTGATAGTGTCATGCTTACCATCAAACATTTCCAAGACAGCTTTTATCGATTTCTTTTTACCCTTTGAAGAAGTGGTTTTTAGGATACTAGAGAACGGTAAGGGTATGTTTTGAGGTATACAGTCTCTCAATGCCCTAGCAACTATCTGAGCATCCTCATAAACGGCTTTAGAACCGATTTTAGTGCCATATAGACAGGTTAAACTTGGATGACTATACACTTTTGCTTATCCTCCTTTTTGAGATTTTAAGAACTCCTGAAGTTCTTTAGATTGAAACAGGACGGATGAACTACATTTTGGACAGTCATACCATGTACCACAGAATTTTTGTTCGTAAGTCTGACCTAGTTGTTGTCTTAGAATCATCTCCCCATGTGAAGCACTAGTTGGACATATTGGTAAACACATGGGTAATAAATATCCATTCATTTAACACCTCTCTCCGTTTTCAACCAAATAAACACATTCGTATTCAAAATCTTCAATTATTGTTCATATTCTTCGATTCTCATTCAGATAGTCACGATTACTCAGAATAGGTCATGCAACACCTCCCAGAAAGGATTTGATTTATGGACATTCTAGGATTAAAGAGTTTAAACACTACCGAATCTAATGAACTTGATACCGTCTTTCGTATTCAGGCTGAAATGAAGGATGCACCTATCTGTTGCCAGAAATGCGGTAGCGTAAGGCAACACAACCTCTCTAAGTACGGTAAAAAGACTCAATCCTATATGGACATCCCTATAAGGGGTAAGCGTGTCTGTGTCTTTGTTGACCGTCAAAGGTATATCTGTCGTGATTGCGGTTCTACCTTTCGTGAAGAACTTCCTGATATGGATGATAGTCATATGGCAACCAAACGCCTTGTAACGTACATTCAGCAACAGTCATTGCTTAAAACTTTCACTAGTCTTGCAGAGGATATTGGACTTCATGAGAAGACTATCCGTAACATCTTCCACGCCTACGCAGGAGGGCTAAATAAGGCTTATAAGCCAGTTATCCCTAACTGGATAGGTATTGATGAAATCCATATAATCAAAGCCCCTAGATGCGTTATTACGAACATCGTGAACAATTCTTTGATTGACATGTTACCTGGAAGAACTAAGGCAGAAGTCTACGCTTGGTTCTTAAAACTCCCTAAGAGAAGACATGTAGAGTACGTCACAATGGATATGTGGCGACCCTATAAGATTGTCTGTAACGAACTGTTACCTCATGCCAAGGTTATAGTTGATAAGTTCCACATCGTCAGGCTTGCTAATTACGCTCTGGATACCATCAGAAAGGAGACAAGAGCCAATCTGACAGGCAGGACTAGGACAACCTTGCTACATGACCGTTTTATCCTTCTAAGGCGTAAGCACACCCTTTCTGCAAGAGAGAATGAGATATTAGACTCTTGGGTTGACCACTACCCTTCCCTGTACAACGCTTACTGCCTTAAAGAACTGTTCTATACTATCTTTGAGTCAGGTGATAAGAAGATTGCTATTGAACAGTTTCAGCAATGGAAATCGTTAATCACAGAGGATATTGCACACTCATTCAATCCATTAGCTAAGACCTTTGAGAACTGGCAAGAAGAGATAACCAACTACTTTGACATGCCCCTTACGAACGCTTATACAGAGTCATTTAATAACCTAATCAGAACTACAAATCGTATGGGTAGAGGATATTCTTTCGAGGTGTTGAGAGTTAAAATGTTGTTCGGTAAGAAGAAGAAAATTACTCAGTCTGTTAAGCCACCAAAGGGAATTGATAAGAGTTTGAGTCTAATCGAACTACCCATTGGAATGATTCCTGAGTTCTATGTTCAATCCAAGGGAAGAGTTTCTCGTTTACACAAAGCTGACTGATTTCAACACACTTTTCCGATTACCCCATCTTTTCTAATCTCCGGGCATGTTTTACACTTTCCCGCATACATACGGCGTCGTCCGGTTTAATGCCTGGATTAGGAACGCCGCAATAGGCGCCCCCTACCTCGTATTTACATTCCCCAGCCGTATAGCACATAGGCTATTCCTCCGCTATACCGCTACGGCTATGCCCGTACCAGGCTTTCGCGGTCTTTTCTTTGGCTACGTACGGCGTATTATGCAATTCCTCGGTAACCCAGTCGGCGGCATATTCGACGGCCTGCTCCCAGGTTATGACGCCCGGCGGTATTAGTATGACGTGCGGCTCCGTTCTGTCCTTTAGGTAATTGAACATAAGGTTACGTAAGTTTTCTAGTCCCAGGGCGTCAAGGGCTGGCCTGTCGTTTACCGATATAGGCACATATACGCATTCCTGCGGCGACCCTTGGTTGGTAGGATTCAGGTAGTTGTACGCCAGGCCCTTTATTACTACGGTTTGACTGGCGAAGTTCGAAGTCATAACAAACGAATGTGGGCCTTCTTCCCAGCCTTCCGGGGATGCGTCCTCTACAGCTGGGGCCTGGGGTACCGCTCCCAATAGGACGACATGCTTTACAGCTGTAGGGCCGCCGTTAATGAAAATAAGCTGCCCTTCGCGTGCGTCGGCCCCCTGGAATACGGTCTTACCGTCTGCTACGGCGGTTAGAACATTCTCTACAGTTTGCCCGGCTAGCTGCCCAGGCGTTAGGTTTTCGGGTACGTTCGGTATGGTAATAATAAAGCGTTCGTATTCGGTTTGTACCTCTACTTTAATGTCCATGGGCCTTACTTCCCTTCCTTCGTGAATATTACGACGCCTTCCTTTTCCGTCGTGTAATAGGCTACCTTAAGGTTATCCAGCCAGTCTTTAAAGTCCTGGGCGTCGTCTTCCTGCACGGTTACCTTACCCCTACGTCGGAAGCTACGAACATAGGCGTTATGCTGTTCTGCGTCCAATTTACCGCCCCCTTACGTGGGCTATAACTGGCGCTACGGCGGTTAGGTACGCTTCGAAGGTTACGCCGTAGTCCTCATGTAATCTCGATTCTAGGAATAGGTTAGCCAGGCGGTCTACGTCCTGTTCGCTAAGGTTTTCTGGCTTCTCCAATACGCTAAACCTCCCTTACTGGCTTACTTATTAACTTAAATTTCCCCATGTCATACAGCGCTAAGCGGGTACTGTCGGTATCCCAATCCGGATTAACAAAGAACGTAATACCGCCCGTAGTAGCGCAGGCTTCGGCTACTACGTCCCAGGCTTCCTGTAGGCTGGGCTTAGCCGGGGCGTTTAGTGCGGCGGCTTTCTTGCGCTTGTTTCGTTGTCTTTGGTTCATGTTGTCCCCTCCTTGTACCAGTTGTAGTTAGGGCACGCGTATACTGTACACGTTTTACACTCCGGGCCTGGGTTCTTCCCGCATAAGGTTACTGGGTTTACTCCCGTATCATACTGTCCGTCGGCCTTCCCCGTTAATGAGCTGTAGGGGCTTAAGCATATGGGCGGGTGCGTAGGCGCCATACAGATAAAGTAAATGTTACCTGTGCGCTTTACTTCCTCCAGTTCTTCGGGGCTTAGCTGCCAGCAGCTTTCTACTCCTTTCTGTCCGTCGCCGTAGGTTATCAGTGTTACGGGTAAGTCCATTACGTCGCTTCCCTTTGGCCCCTTTAGTACCAGGTTAGACGTGTCCGTTAATATCGGTTTCAATTTACTGCCCCCATTCTAATACGGTTACGTTCCGGTATTGGCGGCCCCACTCTAAGGCCGCCTGTAGGTCTGGTATAAATAAGTCGATATGTTTACCTATGATCTTACCGCCTTTTTCCCGTTTTTCGCTCCTGTCCTCTACGACGTAGTAACCCGGCAGACCTTCTATGGCTACCTTAGTACCAGGCGGTAGTACGTTCCAGTCGGCGCTTATCGTGCGGCCTTCTACCGCCGTAGTTCCCGTAGCGGTTACGCCGTAAGCTTCGTCGCCGGGGCTTTTTCCGGTCGATTCTTTACCCGCCGTATACGCCGTAATTAGAAAGCTACCCAGGCTACGGCGGTCAGTATCAGCGCCCCGGCTAACGCTCCTATGGCTATCCGTAGACGCCGTACGTACTTCTGCAGGCTGGCTACTTGCTCCGTTAAGCTGTCCTTCCAGGTCGTTAACGATAGGCTTACTTCTTTTTCCGCGTGCCAGGCCTTCTTGTAGCGCTCTAGTGAAAATTCGGCTACCCGTAAGTCCTCCGTCTTTGCCGCTAGTTCGTTCTGCAGCTCCTGCAAGTGACTTAACCGGGCCGCTTTGTACCCTTCCGTAGCTTTCCCCATTGTCACTACCTCCCGCTTTTTCTGCTTGCGTTTGGCCCCCTTCTCCCGCTCTAGTTGTCTGTCCTTCTGTCTGCGAAGGTAGCCCTTTCGTACTTGTCCACGCGACATACGAAGGCCCCCCTATGGCTAGCAGGGTAACGGCTAGTATAATTAAAGCCGGGCCTGCTAGCGTTTTTCTACTCACTCGATACCCCCATGTACTTAAAGATAATGGAAACTAGCTCGTATTCTGATCGGTCTATTAGGCCTACGTTCGTTAGATACAGTAGCCATTCCCTAGCGCTGTAACGGGCGGCCATGCTGTAGAAAGTCCGTTCGTGTAGCTGTGGCAGCGGGTCTAAGTTCAGCTGGTGGTACTCCTTGTAAATAAAGTACAGCACGGTATAGCCGAAAAGGTCTAGTACTGAGTCTTTCACGCCCTCCCCTTTTACTGCCAGGCTGCCCGTTTCTGCCCAGGTACGAATACGGTCTAGCTTCTTCTTGACCTCCCATTTCCATATCGTAACCGGGTCAAAGTCCACGTTTAACAGGATTTTAACGAAGGCGCTTTTAAAGTCCCTGTTCTTAGCTACCAGTATGTCTACAGCTTCGGCTAGAAACGCGTCCCAGTCCATGGGCGGCCTAGTGCGGTCGTATGGCTGTAGTAGACTTAATTCTTTCATACTGATACTAGGCCCGCCGCCATTGACGGTAAGATAAGTACCCGGTACCGCGTCGAATGTTTTAAAGTATACGCCTTCCTGGTCTAGTATTTCCTGTATACGTCCATAAGCCCTACGTAGTTTTAAGCGTTTTACCATGTCTGTCACGTTACCAGCTCCTTAATAATCCATAGCAGCAGGCCCCATACGGCAAGTGCTGGGAAAAACCATATCACGCAGCCCCGGAAGGCGCCTATTTGATCTTGTTCTTCGTCTTCCATGCTATCGCCCTCCTTTAAACTTTGTACGGGCAACGGCCCGGTAGCGGGTCTTCATCGTATACAGGAATATCGTAGGTTATAAAGAGTTTTTGAAGCCTACAGCTGTCCGGGTCTGTGTCCTTGCATATACTGCATATGCCCAGCGCCTGGCTGCATATCTCCATTAAGTCATCCGTCTTTACCGGGGTTACACTGTCCAGTTCCAGCGTGCGCTTATAGTCCCGTATGGCTTCGTCCTTGTACTTACAAACTATATCCATTTTACGAAGTTCGACGACTACCCTCCCGCGCTCCGTAGGGTCTAATCCGTCGAAAAGGTAGTCTAGGGCTTTACCTGCGAAGCTTTTCGCCATGCGTAGGTACTTTATAGCCAGCTTGTCCCTACTACGTTTCGCCCATTCCTCCGCTTTTTCATCTAGGTACCCGATAAACGCCGCCAAGGTCAAAGCTTGGTTTTTCTCTTCTCGGTTAAGGTACTGTTTCCCCATCATTTTCCCCCTTTCGCTTAGCTAGTCATTTCTGCCATAGCGCGGGCTTCTTTTGTGGCTATTACTGCGTTTATTTCCTGGTCAGTGATACCGTAGTAGCGTTTAGCTAGTGACAGCGTGTAATAAACGTCGGCCATTTCTCCTAGTATGTTTACTTGACTACCCTTATCCCGTAAGTCTTTTATGATCTCCTTTTGAAGTTCGGCCATTTCTTCCAGCAAGTAGAACTTAATCCGGCTTTCCCCGTTTAGCGCCATGTTTAAGGCTAAAATTTTAGGGTCTACCTCGTTTATCAAATTTTTCACCCCTTCCCAGTTCTTATTTCGTAGTATATAGCATAGTAGTATAGAATTCAAGACTTTTACATATCCTTATTTCTATACTACTATGTTTTTACGCCGTAAGCTTTTCGGCTAGCCAGGATTTTACGCTTTGCTTCGCTCCCCACTTGTACCCTACACTGTCTTCCGCTTCAATCGGTAACGGAAAGTTCGGCAAAGGCGGCTGCTCCATCATAGCTTTAACCCAGGCGCCAGCTAATGCTACTACGTCCGTGTCGTCGTCCATTTCGAAAATAATTTCGTCGTGAATTTGGGCTATCATGTCCGTGTGTCCATGGGATAGTATCGGCACGTCTTCGCCACGGTGGGCGGCCAGTTCCCCAGCTGTAAGGCCCAAGGCTTCCGCGTCGTAGTTAAGGGCCGTACCGCGCCCTATTTCCTCGTAAACTTGGTTCTGGCATTTTTTCATAACGTCGGCAGCCCCACCCTGAATAGGCGTATTAGCGGCCCGTCGTTCATCCTTCCCGCGTTCGAAGCTGTTCGGGCTGTTAATGTTAGGCAGCAGCCGGATATACCCGTAAATAGTCTGTACCCAGCCCTTTTCCCTGGCGTCTAATGCTATACCGCGCTGGAATTCAGGGATACGTTTATAGGCGCCCTTAACGGCGTTTACCAGCTTTAAACATTCGTCTAAGGTCTTACGGATTAGGTATTCCGTTTTAAAGGTCTTCTGCAGCGCATGTTCTGTACCGCCGTAGGCTATGCCGAAGTTAGCTGGCTTAGCGTCCTGGCGCTCCTTCTTCGTTATTTCGGCTTCCGGCTTACCCGTTCCGACGGAAGCAGTACGGCGGTGTATGTCGCCCCCTGTTTTGAATATCTCTATCATAACTTCGTCGCCGCTACGCCACGCCATTAGGCGAAGCTCGAAGCCACTAAAGTCGATAAAGTACAGGATTTTACCTACACCAGGTACATAGAAATTACGTATACCAAAGTCGTCGTTATCCATACGGGGTACGTTCTGACCGTTAGGACTGTTCGAATTCAGCCGGGCGGTTTCCGTCCAGGGCGTATAGTTCGCGTGTATTCTTCCGCTTTCCGAATTAAGGTACTTTTCCCGGCCCCTAATGTGGCTTGATAGCAGTGTACTGTAGCGCTGGATATTCTGTAATTCGTCCAGCAGCTGTAAGGCCGCGTCCTTATGCGGGTGCGGTTCCCTACGCCGTATACGTATCGCCTGGCGCTCGTCTTTGCTTAATCGTGGGTCGGTATCCGGGTCGCGGCTTTCCCAATCTTCCGGCAATTCTACAGCTAGGTACTTTTCTTCCTTAAGGTCTTCCAGCTTGTTTTCTAGCATAAAGCGCATATCTATAATGGCTTCTTCGTCCATTGATACAGCGCCTTTTACCTTCTTGCTCCACTTCGCGGGTACCAGCTTAAAGTAGTCGAATACCAGACTTTTTATTTCGTTCGTCTTCCCGGATTTCCCCGTATTGACTTCGATACCGAACGTATCCATAGCTATTTTCCTAATACGTTCGGCGGCCTGCTCCTGCATGGTTACGGCTTCTTCGCCTTTTACGCGGGCTAGGTTTTCGTCCCAGCCCATGCCCCAGTACTCCATAAGGCCGATAACACGGGCAAAGGGCATTTCGTACACAGTAAGCCACTCTTCGTACTTCGGTATCTGTTTGGCTACCTCTATCCAGTACAGGTGCTGCTGCAGGGCGTAGTCGCTGTCTTCGCAGCTATATACCAGGGCTTCCTGTTCGTCGCAGCTAATTTCGTCAAAGAATTCTACGCCGTACTTAGCCAGTAGGCCCTTAAAGCTTCCCATTTGTACACCGAATATCGCCATAGTTTGGGGCTTTAAACCTTTACCGCTTACCGGGCGTTTAGGGTCGGCTATCTTTTGCGGTAGAACTATCTGCATACAGCGTACGCTGCTTACCTGGGGGTCTGATACTGGGGTTAGAATGTACTTAGCATACTTAGCCGCGTACTTTGTTTCAAAGCTTAGATTCCAGGCTATCTTAATTACCATGCGGTTACGGAATATTAGGCGGTCTACAATGTCCAGGGCTAACCTACGGGCTTCGCTACGGCTGCGCTGGGGTTCGAATAAGCGGGCGCCCTTCTTGTGGCTTAGGAAGACGGCCCGCGCTTCGTGTGGGGCTGCTGCCAAGCTAAACGTACATACTTCGCCTTTCCACGGGTCTAGCGGCGTCTTAAGGTACGCTTCCCGCTTAGCTTCCTGTTCTTCCGGGCTTAATGCGGCGTACTCTGTCCTGGTATTTTCGCTGGCCGCGGTTTCAATGTCGTACCCCGCTAGGCCTGTTTCCTGGCAGCGTTTACAGTAGGCTTCCAGCTCGTTTAGGGTTGTTATGGCCTGGTAGTCCTTTACCTGCTGGGGCGCTACCTTCGGCCATTTAATATTAAATTCCCCTGGCTTGTGTATAAGCTGTTTGATTTGTGAAGATACTACGTTTGTAGGTTCGGAAGCGGGCGCTGGTTTAGGGGCCTTAGCCAGCGTCTTAGTTGCTCCGAATAAACTACCTAGTTTCATATTTTACCCCCCTAAGAATTCCTTGATTGCCTTAGCCATAGCACGGCCTAATGTTACTGTTACGGCGTTTCCGAATTGCTTATAGGCTTGGGTATTACTTACTACCTGTTTCCAGGTATCCATGGGAAAGCCCTGTAGTCTTCCGTATTCGGTAGGGGTTAGTCTACGTACCCGGTAGCCGTCTAGTATTTTTACCTGGTGCCCACCCCCGCAGCACGTGTCTACCGTGGGACTTAGGCCTTCGGGGTCATGTACTCGTGCCCGTGCTTCATGCCCTTGCTGGTATAAAAGTCCTACTACTGTTATCTTAGGTTCTTCTAATACCTTAAGCCCTTGTCTACTGCTACGTAGTGTAGGGCTTACATCTTGATAAACTCGTGCCCCTTCTTCATAACCGTAAGTATCGTCTATTATCCTAGGTTCTACTACCTGCGTATTACGACTTTTTACTACGTCAGTGTAGCTGCACCCCTTGAAATAGCGCGCGTTACACGCGTAGGCTACCCCGTCTTTATCCGTAAATACGTTCTGCGGGTCTTCGCCCCCCGTTTTCTTTAGCGCAATTTCAATAATGTTTCTAGTTTTTTCCTCGGAATAGTAGTACTTTTCGTCTACGACTTTTTCTAAGTCCCTAGTCAGCTTAGGTATGAATTCGTGCTGTTCTACCGGATACACAAATTCACCCGCTGTATCTTCCCGTACGCCTACAACATAGTATCGTTCTCTGTTCTGTGGTACGTCCCAGTATTTAGAGTTAAACATGTGTACGTACATTCGGTAACCCCGCGCTTTAAACTCTGATTCTAGGACTGGTAAATAAGACTTTAAGCCTTTTACATTTTCCGCTAACAGTACTTTGGGCTTCTCTGCGGATTCATCCAGCAGCCGCATTACCTCAAAGAATAGGCCGCTACGCTTGCCTTCGAATAGCCCGGCCTGCTTACCAGCTACGCTTAGGTCTTGGCACGGGAAGCCGAAAGTCCATACGTCAGCGTACGGTAGTTCCCCAGCTGTAAGCTTCGTAATATCCAGCTGTTTAACGTGGTCGCCTACATTAGCCCGGTAGGTTTCTACCGCGTACTTATCAAAGTCGAAGGCTAGCGGTATTTCATAACCCGCCTGCTGGAAGCCTAAACCTAGCCCCCCCCCTCCGCAGAACATATCTATAACACTTGACACAATTTTACCCCCTTAATAATCGTCTGTGAGTGTATCGAATAGGCCCAGTTCGAAGCATTTAGCTACGTAAGCGTTAAACCTAGCGGTCTTTCGGTACCCGCCGCTGGTCATTTGCAGCATGCGCATTTTAACCAGGGTATTTACGATACCTTTCGTTTCCTCTTTGTCTATGCTTAGCATGGCTTCTACGTCGCCCAGGCGTAGGTACTTCTGCGTCGCGAATAGCCGGATAAACTCATAGAATTTTATGTCCCCTTTGAGGGTATCCAGCTTTCGCAGGTCGTCCGTGATCTTCTTGTAGCGCTCCGGGTTCATTTCCTCTTCACGTATGGCTAGCTTAGCGTAGTAGTTCAGCCCGCAGCCTGGGGCGTTATACAGGCTTTTAAGATATTCGCCTATAAATTCGACATGCCCAGGCCATACTACGACGCGTTCCCCGGATTCGTCCACGCTATGGGTTAGGGCTGCCAAGGCTACCGATAGCCTGGCTAACTTGTTCCGCTGGTCGGAAGATGATACTAGGGGTATGTCCGTAGCGTTTCCGTAAATCTTACTTAGGTCTATGGCTACGGCCAGTATCTTTTCCAAGGTGCCGTCTGAAAATATAACGGCGTCCGGCGTTCTGCTCCAGCTGAAAAGGACGTTATTCTTAAGCATTTCGCTACTTATCATGCTGGGGTACGTCGCTAGCTGCTGGTTATAAAGGGCTGCGTCTACGTCAGATAGTCGCATGAAAGCCGCGAAGTCGAAGCGCCGTATATCCTCATTGTTAAAAATGTCCTTAAGCGCTTCTACGCCCTGGCCGTACTCCCCCAGCTGTTTACCTTTCGGCACGTTCCCGGACATAATCGCCCTAACGCGGCAGGGGGTTTCTGCGGTTACTGCCCGCTTAACCTCCAGCCGTCCGTCGCTCCGGGCCAGCGTCATTTCTCCGTATTCGTCCTTCACTATGCCCGTGTCTTCGTCAATCCAGATTAGTTCCCGGTCTGCTCTAGGCCAGGCGCCCCATACGATATACCAGGCGCCCCCGGTTCCGCTTTGCTCCATCTTGTACGTTAGGCCTGTCCTGCTGGTAGATTCGGCGTTTACCCTGGTACCCAGGCTAGAAAAGCGTAGTATCTTTTCTACTAAGGCGCTTTTCCCGGTCGCCGTGTCGCCCAGTATCTTAAGTTCCAGCCATCCCCGTATATAGTCACTGTCCCAGGGTACTTTAAACCTTAAGATACTGTGCATAGTCAGCAGTACGCCTAAAAGGATTTCGTCGCGCTCGACTATCCGGGTTACGTTGTAGGTAAGGTCTGCACATATGGCCGCCAGCTTTTCTTCGATAGCCTGCGGCGTGTAGTCGGCAGGCTGGAAGGCTCCCAGCTGGTCTTTAATCTCTCCCGTAAGTACGAAGCTTTCTACGACATCCTGCAGCGGCTTACCGTCCCGTATAATGATCGTGCTTTCTTGGTTCTTCGGGTGCGGGAATACGTACCCAGTTAGTTCGTAGTACTTGTTTTCAGCTATCGACGTATTCCCTACCGTGTAAACTCGCCGTAGTACGTAATGTCCTTCGGTCGGCGCTTCTACTCCAGGCAGGCCTTCGTCGGCCATTGGTATTACTAACAGTTCTTCTACGTTGGTCGTTTCCACTACGTCGGTATCGTACTTCTGGCAGGCTGGTACGGCGCTTAGTTCCCTTAGTATGCCTTTTATGTTGTCGTCACCGTTACCCGCCATTTGAATAAGCTCCCGATCTTGTACACCCAGGGTTCTATACGCCGTACCGTTCGGAATAGAGTATAGTGGACAATGGTATTTTTTGCAGTTACTACGGCCCCAGCAATGGTATTCTATCTTCTTCGGTACAATGTAGGGCGTGGACTTCTTACCCGCTACCATTACCCGTGTCAATACCAGCTTTCCGGTTAGTTCGGCGTCGCCAGTTTGGGCTAAGTGAAGGGTTACGGCTTCCGCTTCATCCTGATACCGCTTAATCGCCGGGCATAAGTCGCCAGTACAGGCTACCCGCTCGTAGTCTTTACTTCCCGGCTTCTTTTCCCCATGCAGGCTACGGATAAACGCGCAGCCGAAGCGGTACGTATTTTCCTTACTGTATACGGCGTCCGTAGCGCTCCTGGTATTCGCTATACGCTGGTCTTTGTGGTAGGTACCTTCGGCGCTTGTATGCCGTATAACCCAGTCTTCCAACGTCTTAAGGGCTTCTTCCTTCGTGTGGCCCGCGTCTTTGAAGTAGCAGGCTAGCTGTACGGTAGCCTGGTTCCGGTCGCCGTCTTTTTTCCAGCCCCCGGTAAGTATGTCTGATACGCAGGCGGGCGGCTGTCCTTTCTTAAAAATGTAAGATTCTTTATCGTACCGGGTATTCGTGGTAGCGGCTGCCTGCTGGTACTCCAGGGCCTTGTCTGCGTAGAAGTGGGCTGCCTGCTTCCTTGGTTCCAATTCGTCCCGCCGCTGCTCCCCGGTAAATGGTAAGTCCCGGCGCGGCATTTTAGCTAGTTCTTTGATTTCAGCCAGGGTTAAAGTCTGTAATTCTTCGACGCTTAGCTCTATCTTAAATAGCCTGGTCTTATGGTGTACGCTGTTCGGTAGCCGTAGCATGCGCGAAGAAGTGTATACTACCAGGTCTAAAGAAGTAAGTTCTAGGCGGTGGACTAGGTACCCGGCAATGTGTTTAAAAATCTTATGCAGGTCATTCTGTGGCTGTATCCCCAACGCCTGGCTATTTATCAGTACATGAAAGCCCTTACTACCGCTAAAGTATACCCATATGTCCGACTGTTTGGCGTCTAGTTCTTCGGTGAAAAACTGCACTAGCTTTACGGCGTCGGTCTGGCTTATGCCTGGGTTTTCCGCATTGTCAAGGTCGAAGTAAAGGGGGGCAATGTAGCCTTCCCCCTTTACTCTGGCCTTATTCGTGTAACGTTGCACGGTAGCGAAGCAGTTAAAATTGTAGGCTTCCTGCTGCTGGTATCTCTGTACTCCCTCGACTTCGATACGCTGCCAGGGGCTAGACTTGCCATTCTCATCACAATGATACGCGTCTACGTACTTGTAGTCGGCTATCGTCGTTTCTTTGGCCTTAGTCAATTGATAGCCCCCCCCTAAAAGCTACGGCTTACGCTTCTGCGTTTATTCCGTATTCCTCCGGCTTAAATAGGCCTACGGCGTCAAAGTCAATTCCGATATACGACGTATTTCCAGCGCCCTGTTTCTCGCTTGTCGTTAGGTGGCTGACTACCTTAGCGACGCCTGTACGGGCTGGTATGCCGATACCCTTATACTTCCCTTTGTACACGTCTATAGTGTACTTACCGAAGGCGTACGTAGCTGTAGGGGCGTATCCCATGATATATACAGCTGGGAAGTCGTTTTCTTCTCGTAGACTATCGACGGGTACTACCATAGCCATATAGCGAAGTTCTAAGCTGTCTAAGCTGTAGCGTTCCGCTGCCTGGGGGTTTGTCTCCAGCCATGAAGTTAAGGCAGCCTGGGCTATATTCAGTTCTTTTTCGGCTACGATTAGCTGGCCGTCTTCCGGGGATTTCTCCGCGCCCCATAAGCTCCAGCGCTTTTCTCCCTGGCCTATTACGACGTCTAAGGTATCCCCGAAGCTAACGCCCTTTCCTTTTTCCTCTTTCTCCGCTCGGTCAATGAAGTTACCTTTCTTGTCAATGAATAGCCATTCTCCCATTCGTACAAAGTCTACCTCTACGCCCACGTTTACGGCTTCGAAGTCTGCCTTCATAGCTTCCAAAATGGTAGTAATGTAGTTCTTGGGTACTTCGGCTACAGCTCCCTGGGTCGTGGCTACTACGGCGTTTTCGTTCTCGTTACTCATGTGTATTCCTCCGCTTTCGTTAATTTATTGCATGAAGGCGATAAGGGCCGCCTTCGTTACCCGCCATTCTTTACGCTGCTTGCTGGGGTCTAACGCGAAGGCTTCCAGCTTACCTTCGGCTATGAGCTTATCCACGTACCGCCGGGTACAGCCTAGCACTTCGGCTACTTGCTCCGGGCCTAGCGCTGTAGCGTCGTACTTCTCCAGCTGTTTTTCCAGTAGTGCTACCCTTTGGTTTTCTGACATTGTAATGGCTGCCCCCTTTCATAGGTTTTTAAATGGGGTATACTACGGCGTAGTCTTCGGTACTGAATTCCCTATCATAAGGAACTTTACCGAATACGGGCGGTAGTACCCGCTGTAATTCCAGCAGTAACGGTATGGCTACCTGCCGCATTTGTGGGTGCGCTGTTTTAGCAGCCCGTAGTAGGCAAAAATGCAGCCATTCCCTAATATTTGCGGACATCCATATTTCAGTCTTTAGGCTGTTTGGTAACACGCTACGGGCTTCCTGGGCCGAAGCTCCGACGTTTAGTAAGTCAAGGTAGGCGCTTTCGGCTGCCTGCATAGCCTTTAGCCACAATTCGAAACGGGCGGTACTGGAAAAAAAGAAGGGGCTAATTACGGTTATGCCGTCGTCGCTGTTTCCATAGTTACAGTAGCGGGTAGATTCCTGGCTGTAAGCGGCTAGCCTATGCCTAACTATTTCGTGGCTTACTCCCCGGTCTACTACAAACTTTACGCATATTAGGGAATGTTCCAATACGGACATATGCCCCCTGTTAAACAGTGTAGCTATAAACGCGTCGGCAGAAAGCGCGTTTATGCGTTCTTCGCTCTTGTAGCATACCCGGCCTTTTAATTCAATACGCTGCAGCAGCGGCCCCCAGTCTTGGCTTTCTAGGTGTACTTCTGGTTCAATAATTTTCACTTTTTCTTAAGTCCCCTTTCTTAGTACGGCAGGTTACCAAGCCAGTCGTCTAGCTGCTGTATTTCCGTCTTAGGCTTATTCGGTAATGCAATGCCTAAACGCTTATACACGCTTCGCCTGCTTTGGTACTGGCTTTTAAAGACGCCTACAAAGTAGTCCACGTAGTCGAACCATATAGCCTTCTTATTCGGATTACTAGGGTCTTTCCGCATTACCCGGCCTATTTCCTGCTCGGTACTTGCTCCGTTACTACTTCCGGCTGCGTCGCCCCGTTTTGGCATTGTGCTATGGCCTATGGATAGGTGCGGCATGTCCAGGCCTTCACGGGCTAGCTGGGTAGCGAATAGTATGTCTATTTTCTTCTCCCCGCATAACCCCATAAGCTCCTGCCGCTCCCGGCTGCCTATTTGCCAGGCCTTAAATTCTTCGGCGGTGTAGTTGTCTACTTTAACCTTCCAGCGGTTAGCGTTGCCGTCGAATTTACTGTCTAAGGCGTACCCGTTTACTACCTGGGCTATGGCGTCTTTTTCTCCCTTCGCGGTTAGCCATTTGTACCGCTGTAGTGGCCCATGGATTACGGCCATTCGTGGGGTTACGCCGCCCCAGCGTTCCTTAGCTAGCTTTTCTACCATGTCCCGAAGCACGTAGCAGTAACGTACGGATTCCGTTAGTACAATGCTGTAATTCTGCGGGGTATGCTCCAGTATGTTTTCGGCTATCATCCTGGCCCGCTTTTCGTCTGTGGTAAGGGCGTCCAGTAAAGCCCGATAGTCTAAGTCCTCGCCGCCTGCGTCTACGTTGTCTATTTCCTTGTTCCGGTCGCTGCCCTGCTCGTAGCGGTAGTCCGTGTAAATAAATCGTACTTCGGGCTTAATTAGCGCCCCGGCGTCGTACAGCCCTTCGCGACCTATCGTATACAGCTTAGGCCCTATTCCCCGGTACATATAAACATCTAGGAAGTCCTTACGTTCTGGCGTGGCCGTTAGTCCTAGCATTTTAGTGGCGGGAAATTGTCCGGCTATGTCGATAAAGGCCGGGGCCGGGAAATGGTGGGCTTCGTCAATGACTACCAGGCCGATAAAGTCCTTAAGCCCCTCTACGATTTTAGGATTAGCTGCCAGGGCCTGTACCAGGGCCACGGTAAGCTTACCGCTGCCGTACTCTACCTTCCCGTCGCCGATTAGTCCGACTTTTCCTACGTCGCTTAGTAGCTCCTGGGCCTTCTTCGCTGTCTGGTAGGCTAAGTCCTGGGTATGTGTTAGCCATAAGGTAGGCGTTCCTAAGTCCTGTACCGCCTTAAGGCCTATTACGGTCTTCCCGCTCCCGGCTGGGGCTACTATGACGCCCCCGGCGCCGCTTGTTATCATAGCCGCTACTGCTGGTATCTGGTAGTCGCGTAGCTTGTACTTATCGTTCCAGCTACCGAAGTTTACCTGGTTAGGGGTAGCCTGGCGGTACGCGGTTACCTTATCCGGGTCTAGGCCCTGCTTACTTAGGATTTCCCGCAGATCGTTAATAAATCCCCTGGGTACGATAATGTCCGGGCCTTCCTGCACGTATAGGGTTAGCTTTCGTTCTATGCCCCATAACGGCTGGCGCTTCTTAATCTTTTCTACAGCCTGTGGGTTATCAATCGTAAGCGCCGCCGTTATTGCTGCCCGTAGTGGGGTAGTCGCCCCCCGTATCCGTATGTTATTACTTACGATAACTTGAATAATAGTCGTTCACCTCCTGTAAGTCGTACAGCCTGTTACTTCCTAACCACGCTGTAGGCAACTGTAGGCAGGCCACGGCGCCCCGCCGTAATTCGTCTAGCTTTATGTGTTGGCGGCCTGCCCTCTTCATAAACTTAATAGCGTCAATTAGCCGTATGCTGAAAGCTGCGTCTATTCCCCGGTCGTCGTTAAGGAAGCTTATGAATACTAGGCCGAAGTTTCGCGCTATTACAGCGTCGAAGTCTATAAGGCCTTCCAGCTGGTTAGGCCGTAAAAACCCTAGTTCGAAGGCTTCCCCGTTAGTCCGTTTAAGTTCTGTTAGTACGTTTACGTCGTTTAGTATGGTTATCGCGTCGGCTGGTCTGGTTCCGCTGCTTTGTCCCTGGCCCTTTCCGCTTTCGATTGTCATACGCCAGCAGTTAGGTACCTGCCGCCAGCTACGGCGTATTTCTTCCTGAAAGTCCGTACCGCGCTGCTGCCGTTCTTTCTGCAGGTTACGCTGGGCTAGCCCCTGGGCTGTTACTTTATCCATAGGCGCTAGTCCTCCACAATAAGGATTATGGCGGGGCCGTATCGGTTGTTACCCTTGTTATCCGCGTAAACTGAGTAAAACGCGTGGGGTAGTATGTCGATACTTTGTACGCCTGGTCGCTTCCTTACTTCCGTTACCAGTTCGCAGGTTTCTAGTACGGCCATGTCTGCGCGTAGGCCCTCTTTAGGTACCAGTTTTCCCAGCAGCTTTACGGCGGCTATTTCCAGCAGGTCGGCGTTACCGGAAAAGCGCGGGGGGCTAGTAAATAACGTAGGGTTTACGCCGTCTAAAGATTTATATAGGCCTTTGTAAGGCCCGTCCTTAATCTTAAGTCCTAGTACTTCCGCTATTTCGTAGTCCACTTTTTTATTCTCCGGTAGTTTTACTTCTCGCATACCTTACCTACCCCCGGCTAGGAAGTTAAGAAGGGCGGCCTGCAGGTTCGCTTTAGCCTGTACCTTGTCGGCGGCTTCCTTAGCCGTGTACCAGCCGTCGGTAGCTCTGAATACGACGACGTCCTGGGCGCCTAACTCCCCGTTAATGAGTGCCAGGGCTTCCCGTTCTGACTTACTAGCCATACGGCGGTATGCGTCGCGTGTTTGGTCATTCGTAAGGTACATCTTTTCCCCGCCTACGACTACAAACTGGTCTTTTCCTACCCCCTGTATCTTACTAAGGGCTTCCGCTTCGGTAAGTTTAACGGACGTTTCCAGCTGGGCCTTTTGCCTAAGCAGGTCGGGCTTAGGCCCGTAGGCTGTTTCCTTAGCTTCTCCTTTCGTTATCAGTTCGTTAATGGATACCTGCAGGTCTACCATAACTTCATCTAGGCGTTCCGGGGATATAATGCGGCTAAATTCGGCTGGTATCTGGCGGTCTGGTACTGGCGTTTTGCTCTCCTGGTACGCCTTAAGCATCGTCCTAAAATCCCCTAAGAAGGTATGCAGCATATCCGGTACGGCGTCGTCTACCGTTATGGTTACTACGGCGTTTTCTGCTCCCGCTGCCTGTAGCTTTAATATCATGCCCTTAATTACATTCATGCCCATAGCCATTTGAGGGTTTAACTCCTTCGCGGTTTCAAGCTCCGTATTTACCTGGCCTAACAAAATATCTAGTTTACTCAATTCGTTTACCCCTTCCCCTTAATCGAATTTTTAGGTACTACCATTAGAAAATTGCCAGCCTTAAACGTATCGTCGTACGCCCGCTGCAGCGTGTAGGCCCCGCATGCTGGGCAGGTTACCCGGCTAGTTAATGGCCCCAGCTGCGTATACTTAAGTTCTTCCAGGTTCCAGCCCTGGCGTATGGCTTCTTCGTGGCCGCATTGCTTACAAGTCCATACCCGTATCTTTACTTTGGCGCTATTCCTCCACGGCGGTCTACCCACTATAACGGCCATCACGCTACCGCCCGCGCTTCGGCTATCTTCTTAAGCGCTACGTCTACTACTTCCTGGTCTATTTCCTCCTGGGCGGCTATGGTTTCGACTATGGCCGTTATATCCAGCAGTACCTTAGCCCCCGTGTTCGTTTTAATTAGGGCTGCGAAGGTATCCATAGCGTAGCTTCGGGCGGCGTCGGCTTCGATTCCGGTACGGTCTAATACTTCGGTACCTACTTTAGCGCACTTTAGCCGTACCAGGGTTATGTCGAAGTCGTTCTTAGCCCTTACGTCGATTACGGCTACCTGTATCGGCCTTTCTAACTCTGACATACTGGCGCTGCTTCGTAGTAAGCTACCTGGATTACAGAATACCTTACCATCGGCCCTGTTAAATACTCCGTATCCAGTATGGCAATGTCCCGTTAGTAGTAGATCCGCTTCCGTCTGAATATCCGTAAGCAATGTAAAGCGGTCGAAAGGCGGTATATGGTCTAGCGCCATAGCGTGTGACGTATGCAGCCTAAACGGTTCCGGGTACCCTTCCAGGCTTTTCAAGTTCTCCGGGCTGTACCCGTAGCCTTCGCGGTCTACCTTGCCACTGTACGGCGTAAACGTAAGATAGATAGGCGGCGCTCCGTCGTTCGGTATGATTATTTCGGCGTCGTCGGGCCTTAGTTTAACGTGTAAGCCCGGTACCATTCGTTCCAGTATGCTTAGGCTGCCGTTCTTGTACGTGTCCAGGTTGTAGCCGCTTAGGTCATGGTTCCCAGCTGTAGTATAAATGGGTACCGGGCTTTCGCTTAGTAGGTCGGCGTACATGTCCTTAACGCTGTCGGCTACTTGGTGGCTGTCGAATATATCCCCGCCGCATACGATAGCTACGGCGCCTACCTGTTCAGCTATACCGAATACTTCCCGTAGTTTCTCCTTCGCCGCGTCTACGTAGCTTCCTACTCGGTTCCTGGGGTTCGTGCCGCGTAGGTGCCAGTCGCCTGTATAGATAAACTTCACAGCCTACCCCCCTTTAGTGCTTCCCGTATTTCCATAGCTTTTTTCCAGGTCTGATTAGTCGGATTAAGTTCTGGTACCCAGCCCCGGCCTTCCCGGTAGTCTGTTTTCCCGGCGTATACTTCCTGGTCTTTCTCGTAGGGTATCCGCTCCCCTGGGCAATCCGTCGTAAGGCTGCCTTCCATTCCCCCACAAACTTTACAAACTCCCAGGCCGCCGTCTACTATGTTGGATTGCCCCCAGCTGTCTGTATCGCTAATGTCTTCGGCGGTGTAATAAACGTGCTGCACTATTCGGCGCCCCCTTCGTCGTCCTCTATTTTGCTAGTCGTGTAGCTGCGGCCCTTCTCCTGGTACAGCTTTACTGCCAGGTCGCTAGACGCCGCCAGCTGGCTACTGTGCGTAATAAGGACTATTTGCCGTTCAAATTTCTGCCCGTATTCGTGTAGGAAGTAGGCTAGTCCTGGCGCTGCCCATTTGTCGATATGCTTACCTACTTCGTCAAAGAATAGCGGCCCCTGCTCCTGCTCCAGCTCAAATATTCCCAGCCGTAGGGCTACCGTTACGACGTCGATAACTCCCCCGCCTTTTCCGTAGTCCGGCGGCTTAAGTTGTACGTGTACCCCTTCAATGTCTACCCAGTATTCGGCTACTGGCTTACCTGCCGCTATGTCTAATACCATCCAGAAACGATAAGGGCGGGCGTAGACGACGTTAAGGGCTGTAGTTACCAGTTCTTCAATTCGGCTTTTTACCTGCTCCCTGGCGTACTCGCTGGTCTTCTGCAGCAGTACCAGTACTTTGTCGTAAACACTTAGGTTATGCTGCGCTTCCAGGCGCCTTAGTACGGCGTCGTCTAGCTGCTGCTGTAGAAGGTCGCGCTTTCCCACCATTACCGCCAGGCGTTCGCCTATTTGCTTAGCGTCTGCGCGGGCCTTGTCTAAGCGATACGTACCGCCTACTACGTGTACCAGTTCTGCTACCATGGTTACGGTACCGCCTGTAGCCTTTGCGGTTACCTTGGCCTGTGTCGTGGCCGTCTTACCTAACTGGCGGCCCCTCATTAAGTCGGATAATCCCATAGGTAGCGCCCCCTTATACTTTCGGTAGCAGCTGTTCGAACTTGTCCAGGGCCATGTCGCGTGCTGCTTCGGTCTGCGCTATTTCCTGCTGGATAGTTTCAGGTGTTACGCCTTCCTTCTCCATATCGGTTACTACTTCGGCCAGCTGCTTTTCTGCGGCTTCCTTCTGCGTTGCGGCTACCGTTTGGGCCTGCTCCGCTTTCTTAAGGTTCATTCTCCCCAGTTCAATACGTTGCTTTGCGTCCAATTCGTTAAACCCCTTTCGTTTTTAATTAGTGATTAGCCCGGAATTCTTCTACGGCGGCTTCGGCTGCCGCTTTACCTTCGGGCGTGTCCGGCTTATACCCCATGCTATAACGCTTACCACAATGCCAGGCCGTACTATGCCATTTCTGGCTAGCCTTATGGAAGTAGACGCCCTTTACGTCGCTGGTACGCGTGTATTCTAGCGGCTGTTCTTCTTCCGGTTCCGGTATTAACATCGGTACACGGGTACCGTCTGGCTGTATCATGTTCAGATTAGCCCGCCGAAGGTCTAAGGTGTTCCCGTTAATCCATTCAAGCTTACAGCCTTTTGGAATATCGAATAGTAGTTTGTGCGCCATATGCTGGCTGCTGGCTTTATCGCTTCGGGCGAAGTAGCAGCCCTGGCGGTCGGTGTAAATTCCCCATTTATCGGCGGCTAAGTCCAGCGCCTTTAAGTCCTGGCTATCTACCAGCAGCGTAAGTACCTGGCCCTTAAACGGTATTTCTACCCCCGTCTTACGGGTATACTCAGTAAACTTGTTTTTCAATGACTACAGCCCCCTTTACCTACGGGCTGGTCGCATAGTGGGCAGCTACCCCCGGCAGCGTCCCAGGCGGCGGCTAGCTCTTTCTGGTAGCGTTCTGCGTCGCCGCTGGCTGTAATCTCGGAAGCCGTGGCCCGTTTTAAGGTCGTAGCCTTTAGGGTATGCCTGCTGGATACTTCGTACAGCCTGGTAAGCTTGTCCTGCAGCTTAATAGCTTCCTGCAGCTGTAGTGCCGCTTCTGGTACGTGGGTAAGTAGTTTCTGGCTGGCCGCTATCTGATCTACGCGCAGCCGCCGTATTTTGTACAGATTTTCGATATTCCATAACTTGTCTGCTTTATCGGTCAGCGCTTCGATAGTACGTAAGTCGTCTACCCGTATATCTAGGTCTATCGTCTTTTCCAGTATTTCGGCTGCCTGTTCTACGTCCTGGGTATATTCCGTACCTAAGAAGGATAACCTAGCTAAGGTATCTAGTTTTACCTGGTTCCCCTCAGCGTCTTCTAGATACGCAATGGTCAGCGGTAGGGCGGCGTATTTCTCTAGCTGGTCTACCCACTGGCCTATACTTTGGTCTAATCTTCCCTTCCTTTCGTAAAGGTCTAGCAGGCGTTCGTATCGCTGCTGGGCCTTTCCTATGTCCTCCATGTCTTTAGCTAGTTCGGGTACGTCGGCTAAGCGGTCTAGTTCCTTTTCGGCGTCTGATACGGCGCCCTGTAGTTCGTAAAGCTTAATGTATAGGGTACTTAGCTTTTCCCCTCTTAGCGTGGCGGTTTCCGCTTCGCTTAGTAGGTATTCGCAGGCCCCGTAAGCTTCCTTAAGCTGTTCTAGGTCTACATACTGCTGCAGGTCTTTTTCCCGTTGCTGGGCGTCCTTGTCGGCTTGCTGCCTGGCTGTCCGGGCGGCGTACTGGTCTTTACTTGTTCCTTTTATCGCCAGGTCTACAGCTTCCGTTCCAGCTAGGGTACCCAGTACCTTAGCCCCCGCGCTGGGCGTTTCACTGACTAGGAAAGGTGCGGCTAGTTGGTACGCGAAATTTAAGTCTGTCTGATAATCCCCGAAGTACTTAGTACGTATTCCCAGCGCTGCCTTTACTTCGTCGGGTACGGCGGCCTGTTCGAATGGCTCCGGTATAGTCGATAGTTTGTACTTCGTCTTTCCCTTCCGGCGCCGGGTCTTCTCCACGGTTACCCCGGTCGAAAGTTCCAGCATTACGTAAGCTTCTTCGGCCTGGTCGATTATTTCCCCGGCTTCGTCCCTCTTTGTGAAAAGGAACTCTTCGCCTTCCGGCTCCCCCAGGGCTACCCAGCGTATGGCCTGTAGTAAGGCCGTCTTACCGCTGTCGTTTTTCCCGGTAATAACATTTAGGCCGATAGGTGTAAGTTTTACGTAAGTATCGACATGACTACGGAAGCCCCGAATACGTACGGCGGTTATACCGATAGCCATACCTTAAGCCCCCTTTGTTAGTGTCTGGTAATTATCTACGACGGTCGCTAAACTGTTTTCCTGGCAGAATATCCGTAGGTCCTTAGCCTTCCATATGCCCATTCTCATACGTTCGCCCCCTTTCTTAGCGTGTCTTATGTTCCACTATGTTCTATTATAGTCCTTATGTTCCATTAGTCAAGCCCCAAATTTACATTATACTCATAATTGAAGAAAAATATTCCTGCGCCTTTAAAATAATAAAAGCCGCCCTGTTTTTACCTGGGCGGCTTGTTGCGAATTATCAATTTTCCGGCAGCATTTTCAAGGTATCATTGGGTGTCAAAATAACGCCTTGCCTTTCGGCAATTAGCAAAAGCTGCCTGAATTTTTCCTCGTAGCTTGATCGCAGTTGTAATACCTTAGACTTGTATTGTTTCTCTAGGCTCTCATTTAGGGCTTGGTTCATACGTAGTCCCAATATGAAATCGTCATAGCTGTTGAGGAACGCGCGGCACTCGACAATCAATCGAGTTTCCTCTTGCAGTTTTAAGCCTTTTACTTTGTCGATTACAGCGTGGCAAAAACTTGGATATGGTGTTACATACATCGCTTTTCCCCGTGCTTGCATCACCCGGTTAAACGCCTGAATCATTTCCCATTGATCAAAACGGTTAAGTTCGCTAAGTTCGGCAATGTATTCCTCTGTGATCTCGTCATATTCGGACTTATCGCCGCCCAGCATCTTGTCTGTAAATAGCTTTTTAAAGTTCAATCGTTTCGCTAAATCAGAATTTACCAATGCCTCATATACCAGATCATGGATTTCTGTTTCACCAATCTGCCACGCGGCCAAGTCCATTACCCACATTTTGTTTTCGTATTCGCTCAATTCTTCAAACTTTTCCTTGAGGGCGCTACCCTTATCCGTGTAATAGTAGTCTTGACCTTCATAACTCACATCGGCGAACATTTCCGACAATATGCCTATCTCCTCGCCCTGAACAACTTCGCATAAAGCATCGTAAATACTGGATGCCGTTGTGTACTTGGGGGTACCATTTTCAAACGGATCATTCATTTAACTACCCCCTTCGTAAATCTGCCGTCTATACCTCTTGGCGGTGTCGTTTCTTCGTAGTCGCCATCTTGTAAAACTAAAAACCCAGCCAGTCCGGCGTCTACCCTTACGCCTACTACTTTTTTACCGAATAGGTCAAACTTACCACCAGTTAATGCCTTAGCCGTTCGTCCGGCATAATCTCCCTTTATGATCTTTATATACATCACGTTACCGCCTTCTTTTTGAGAAGGCCCCGCGCTGGGGGCCTTTTTAACCTTTAGCGGGCTATCGTCGCATACCCACCTATTAGGACACTCGTTACAGCCAGTTTTAGGCGACTTGTTCATTTCGCAGAATGTCACTACATAGCCCCCTTTACTTCGCCCGCCACCATGAAGTCGAATAGTCGGGCCTTAAGTCTCATTACCTCTAGGGCGCTGGCTGTTAATTCTTCCTGGGCTAAAATGTTAGCCTGCTGGTAGTCTGCCTTCTCTTTAAGCAAGCGTGCTACGGCTTCGTCCCGCTCCCTACATTCCTCGATTAAGCGACGTCGCTGTTCTTCGTGGGTAGCCCTGTCCTTCTGCTCGGTAGCTAGCTGCTCGGCTAAGGCTATAGACTTCTTTTCCAGCTTGTTAATGTCTGCAAACCTAGCTTCTAGTTCTTCTAGTGGTCCGTACCCGAAGTCGTTTTCTATCTGCCTTTCGCAGTAGTCCGGTATTCCTTTTAAGATACTTACTAGGTAGCTGTCTTCCGGTAGGCTAGCGTAAAAGTCCTGTATCGCTTTAATTTCTTCGGCCTTGCAGGTTAATGCTAATTTCTTCATAAATTTAAGTACCCCCTTCAAATTTGTTACCTTAACAATACAGGAAAGTAGTATAGAAGTCAATACTTCCATACTACTTATTTTTACCCCGCCCGCTTTCCCTTATTCGTTTCTCGTTCTACTTTCTTCGCGTCCCGCTCGGCTTGCTTAGCCGCTGCTTTCTCTTCTTCTCTGTCCTCTAACCATTCGGCGTCAAGTTTGGCGTACTGGCTGCGCTTCTCCTGTATTACGTCCCTTACTTCCTTCCAGGGCCTGCCATACTTTTCTGCGCTTTCTTGCCAACAGTAGCCCCGGTCTTTTACAGCTGTAGGCGGCGGTACCATGTCCGCGATAAACGCCGGGCAGGTTTTCCCGCTGGGCAGCCGTACGGCGTTTATCGCCCGCCATTTCTCCGGCAACGCGTCGTATAGTTCTTCGGCGTCGTCATAGGGCTTAAAGGCATGGGCGAAGCGCTTAAGTTCGGCCAGTCGTTCCGTCTTGTAGCTCGTTACCTGGGCGCCGCCGTCTAGTAAAGCGTTCGCGGCTTTTCCCATTTGTTCGATACTATGCCCAGTAAATAGGTTTTTTACTCGGTACTTTCGAAATTCTACAGCTGTCCCGCTTAGGTCGCCTTCTATGGCCCCTATGATCTTGTGCGGTTCGTCTATCCATACCATGCAGGGCTTACGGTCTTTCTGCTCGGTATCCGTTCGGCTAAAGGCGTTAAAGTTAATCTTATCCAGCATAAAGCCCAGTATAGTAGGCTGCAGGCCCTGCCAGGCGTCGCCGCTTGCCTGGATACATACTACGTGTCCGTAGCCGCCTTCCGGGTTATCCATTGTACGGCGTATATCCAGCAGCGGCTTACCGTCTTCCTGGCGCTTAGGGGGCTGGAAGAATACATTAGCTAAGAATTGGGTACCACTAAGTACACGAATACGGTTAAGAATAAATTCTATTATTTGGCCTTCCTTCCCGTCGGCAGCCTTAACCTGCAGCGTGTTAAGGTCGCGTACGACGTCTGGCATGCTTTGTACTTCCGGCATCCTTAGTAATTCTACCCGGTAAGCCGGGCTGGTTAGGGCTAGTTCCAGGTCTGAAAAGTCCCATACCTTACGGCGGGTTATTGCCCGCATAGCACTAACGACGTACTGCTTCATGCGGTCGGTAAATTCTCCGGTCGCCGATAGGTTACCGATAAAGCTTATTAGCCTGATGGTTACGCGCTCCTGGATTTCCATAGCGGCTAGTTCTTCGTCGCCTACCGCCCCGAATTCCCGCCCGTAAACATCGTCCCAGCCTAGCGGTATGGGCCAGGCCTTATTATCGTAGTTCAATAAATGCAGCTTTTCTTCCGGGTAGTCTTCCGGTAAACAGTTTACGAAGTTCCGCAGTACCTGGCCGTCGGCGGTATCCATAATTATTACCGTAAAGCCCGCCAGTACCATGTCGTAGGCCCAGGTCGTACCGAAGCCGTCCGTTTTACCGCTGCCCTGCTTTCCCTGCCCGAAGGACGCCGTACATAAAGCGTCGTATACGGCGGCTAGCTTAATATCCCCGAAGGCGTTAGTAGGTATTCTGATTAGCTTACGCGCTCCCCGTTCGGTTACCCAGCCGATTCGTACGCCTGCTTCCTGGGTTAGCTCCGGGCTTATCTGTACTTCCCGCAGCTTCCGGGCCTGTATCTCCGGGAATTCCTCGATAATAGCCCGCCCTGGTAGCTGTAGAAACTTCCCGGCTTCGTCGGTTCCCAGCTTCACGGGCCGCATGCGAATACTTAAAGGCTTCCGCTGTTCTATGGCCGTAAGATACCTGGGCGTCCACTTATCCGGTATTTCGATTATCTCCAGGTCGTTGTCCAGGCTTATGTCCTTCCAGGCGTTCGCCATTGTCCGTACGGCGCTTTTCGCCCTGTCCTTATTCTCACTTTGGGCGGCTACCCGTATCCAGGCCCTTACTACTTCGTCGGCCTGCTTCTTCTTCGACGCTGGGGCCATGTCCTTAAGTATAAGGGCCGCTTCTAGGTACTGGGTATCTTCCCGGCGCCATTTCTTAAGCTTTAACTTTTGTTCCCTGGTTACCGCCCCTATCTCCAGCAGACCGAAGCGCAGACCGTTAAAGAATTCGTGTACCAGCTGCAGTACTTTGTTGCTTACTTTTGAGTTCGGGACGTACCCCTTTTCCAGCTGGGTTACGGCCTTCTTCGCTTCCTTTATCCATACGTAGCGGTCGTAAGGCTCCAGCAGCGTATCGAATATGGCTACGTCGTCACCTTCTAACGTCCGTACGGCGGTTAATAAGCTGGGTAACGGGTAGTTATTGTCCTTATCAGTCGCCAGGCTAAATATGTCGTGCTTACGGTAGCTTAGTTCGCTACATACGGTTAGCTTAGGGTCTAGGCCTGGTAGCTGCTCTACTTCGTTTATGCTTATGTTTTCGTGGTAAACGGCTTCTGCTTTCCTTAAGATTTCCCCGACCCGTTCCCTGGGTACCAACATGTAAAAGCGTATTTCCTTCGGCTTAAGGACTACCCGGAAGTTTACGCGCTGCTGGCTGTCTAAGGTAAGAGCAGCACCTTTCCCCCAGCTGCGAAGTTCCGAAGGCTTCCGGTACCAGTCAGCTATAACCTTCGCTAGGACATAAGCCTGGTTATTCTTTACGCTGGTCGTTGGCGATAGCTCGAAGGTTACGAAGTCGTCCGACGTATGCCTAAATAGTACCCTACCGTTTACTTTTATAATCATACGAAAATAAACCCCCTTAATGCCCAAAATAGTAGCCAGCCCCATACGATATACTTCTTAGGCCATTTAGCCCCGAATTGTAAAAGCCATATACAGACTATGGTACCCACCATTAGCGGGACGTCTAGGTACCCGCCAGCAAAAAGAAAGCCTAGCTTCGTCCATATGGCCGGGCCGAAAAATACAGCCAGGACTACCATAACGATAATAGATACAGGCGTTACAATCATCTTCTTACCCCCTACCACTAGCATAAGTACCACGAATAACACGCCGATAGCTGCCCCGGTCAGTAAATCCGGCCCGCCAGCTGTAGGCTGCGAAGTCTGTACGGCGCTTTCCAGGTAGCGCGTAGGGTCTATCAGCCGCCCGCCCTGGTACGCCTGTAGGTGTAAATGTGGCCCGGTACTGTGCCCGGCGCCTGGCGTTCCAGGCTGCCCGCCGCTTAGTCCTATTTCCGTCCCTTTTATGACGGGCTGCCCCTTTACTACCGATACCTTAGATAAATGCCCGTAGACTACCTGGGTACCGTCTATAAGCCTAACAAATACCCCGTTACCTATATTCTGGTCGCCGTAGTTTACCAGCTTTTCGACTACCCCAGTACCTACGCTTACTAAAGGCGTCCCGGTCGGTATGGCTACATCTACGCCGCTATGCGGTACTTTGTGTACGTTGTCTACGGCCTGGTATCCGGCGGTTATCTTTAGGCCCATAACGCTACCCCCTTACTGTGTTACGGTCGGCGCCTTCGGCGTCATATCCGGCGTCGTAGCTCCCTGTAGCTGGTTCCATACGTCTACCTGTAGGCTGTTCTGCAGCTCTAAGAACACCAGCGGCACCAGCAGGATACCGATGTATCCCAGCACGCCTTTAAGTACGCGGCCTTTCCAGCCTGGGTAATCTAGCTGGGCTTCTACGATTCCCCATATCGTTACGCCCATACCTACCCAAAACGACGCTTTTTGCATAAGCAGTATAAGACGTATACCGCCGTTCATGTTACCCGCAGCCAGCGCCGTACTAGGCTGTATTACCATTAGGATAGTGTAGCCAGCTGCCAGGTACGTCCGGTAGTTCCGTTTAACGTGCGCAGCTACCTTATCCAGGGTAGTAGGTTCTGTTATTTCTAGTACGGCCAGTACTTCCGGCTGGTTCCATATTCTACCGTTTACCCTAACCAGCATTACGGCGCCCCCCTTTCCAAACTATGCCTAGCGTTACTAGGACAAAAAATACGCCCATGTAAACGTCAAAACTAAACATTTTTATCCCCCCTAGTATAGAAATATAGAAGTCGTGACATACTATAATCAAGTTAAACGAAAGGAAGTGTACGACATGCCAGTAGCCGCTTTAATTAAAATCGCTGTCGGTATCGCGCTTATGGCGTACGGCGCCCCCGCCGTATTTCATTTTTAGAATTCCCCCAGCAGGTTATCCAGTTCGGCGTCGATTGCTTCGGCGCCTTTTTGTGTTCTGCCCAGTGTAACGTCTTCTAAAATTAAGCCCGTACTCGCCCCAGCCTGTCGCGTGTCGTGTTCTAGGGGTCTTTTTAGTATATCTGTACCCCCCAGGCTAAAATAAAACCTTAAAGCCGCCCTTATGACGTCGCTACGGTCGTTAAGTTTGTCGGATTCCTCCAGGGCGGCTTTAATATCGTCGTCCTTCCCCTTCCGAAGTTCAGCCATTACCTTTAGCCGCTTACGCTGCCCCATAGCTTAGCCCCTGCCTTTCTGTGTGGTAGCCGTACTATTCCGTCGTCGTGGGTACCCCATAACCGGGCCGCTATCTTTAGGTAGCCCCGTACATTCGCCGCCTGGGGGTCTGGTAACATCAATAGATTAGGCAGCGTTAAGTATTCCCGAATACGCAGCCCTGTACCGCCTACCAGCAGGTACATGTCGTAGCGCTTATTTAGGCTTTCTACTTCCAGCTCTATTTGTCCGGCCAGGGCTTTAAATGCTTTGGAGAAAAGCGGCTTAATGTCGTAGCCCCGGTAGTCGCCCTTTTCGTAAATGGCGTCCATGTCATACCTAGCCGGGGCGTTCCCGGTCTTCTCCCGTAGGTAATCCTGGATAAGTTTATAGGCGGCGTCTGCTCCTAGCCCCGGCGGGCTACAGCGCTCCTTGCCGATTTCCATACCTTCGATAGGCAGCAGACCCAAGGTAAAGTAACCAGGGTCTACGACTAAGATACTTTTCCGGGCTTCTCCTTTATCGACTACCTGGCCCCGGCTGTCTAGCAGGTAATCCATAGCGGCCCCTAAATGCTGGGGTACTATTTTTACGTTCTCTATTTGCGGGCTACAGTCTACCACGCGGCGGCCTACCTCCAGCTGGTAAGGCACCCGGTCTAGTTTACCGATCATGTCCCGGAAGTCCCCGCGCTGGCTGTGGTAGAAGTCGATAGGTAGCCCGGTTACCAGGTTTACGGATTCTTCCGGGGCTGTCATTCCCAGCGCTACCTTAAGCAGTACTTTGGTAGTCCAGGTTTCGGGCTTACTTTCCTTCGTCCCGGCGTACCGTACGTCGCTATGGCGTAGGGCTAGGTCGCCTACGAAGTATTTACCGTTATAGATAATGTCAGTAGCCCGTCTGGATTCTTCGAATAGCTGCTTAGGTTCTCCTAATACGCTGGGCTGTTTAAAGGCTTCTTCCTGGCCTTCTACTATGGCCTTCGTCCATCCGTAGCCTATGTCGGCGGCTGCGTTTTTCATGGTTGCGCCCTCCTTTTTTCTCTTGGTGTTACATTGTATTCCCTTGCCTGCCCGTCCTATTCCTAGCGACAAAAAGAAAAAGGCCCCGGCATTTCTGCCAGGGTTCCTTAATTTTTTATTACTAAAAGGCTTTTAAGTTCTCGCTGCTTACCGGGTAGGTAAAAGCTTTGTCCAGATTCGCACAGCCGATTATTTAAGTCGTGCCATTTCTCCCATAGCTCACGCTGTCGTTTGGCGAAAGACTTCGCTAGTTCGTCGTCCCAGCCCAGCGCGTCACTCCATAGCCTGCGTAGTTCGGTTATCTGACTTTCTAGCAGCGACTGTAATAGAAATACTTCGCTCCAGGACATGGCAAACGGTACGGGCTGGTCATTCATGGGCGCCGCCCCCAAATAGTGAGTAGGCGGCGATACATTGGTCTAGTGTCCACTCTTCCCTTATGGTTACGGCTAGCTGGCAGGCGTCAGCGTCGCATAGTATTTCTACAGCGTACATTCGCTACCCCCCTTTACGTAGCCGTGCTTAGCGGCCTGTTCTACAGCTGCTTCGTATGTCTTAGCTACCCCGGCGTGAAGTTTTCCGGTTACGTCCCGGTAGTTCCATTCGACTAGCCGCTTTCTTTGTACCCGATTAGAATAGGCTTCCGTTACAAGTTCCCCCGGTTTAATGTTGCCTGGTATTATCAATTTAAAGCCCCCTTCAAATAGTTGATACCCGTATTTTACGCCGTAGTAGTACAGAAGTCAAGATATAATTACTACTTTAGTTAAAAATATAGGCCCCGTCTAAAGGGCCATACTTTGGCTATCTCGCTGTACTGCTTGCTGCGCTGTGCTATACAGCATATGCGCGACTTTTCGAAATAATGCCAGTACTTAGTAAATTCTTTCCGGCGCTTCGCCTAAAAGTTCCAGCAGCTGCCCAGCCTTAGCCATTTCTTCCGGGTTAGCTTTCGCGTAGACTTCCAGCATCTTGTTAATAAGCTCCCGCTGGCCGCCTAAGTGCTGTACTTTCGCCAGGGCTTCCAGCTTCTTCTTAGTCCCTGGTTCCAGCTTTGTAGAATAAGCTTCCAGTACTTCGCCATCGTTTACCCTGTTTCCCTTAGCCATCGTGGTACCTCCTATCTTTTTAAACTCTATTATAGTCCGTACTAGGTATTATATCAAGACTTCTTTATTTTTATACTACCTCAAATAAAAATATATAAAACCAAAAATTTTAGAGGGGGTAGTTTTCTAAATCCCTGCCCCGGATAAGACAGGAAAATAAAACTACCCCCCTAAGAAAAAAGAACACTTATATATTATTAAATAAATTATATAGATATAGTTATTATATATATCTATAGTTCATTACTTATAAATATATAATACATAGTATTATATCCAGCTGTTTAACTTCGTAAGCTCCGCAGGGCTGCAACGCACCGTAAGCCTATAACTTCTTCCGTCTTCCTCCAGCTCTAATACAGCTGTAGAATTGTCCTGTTTACGCCCGCCTAATGCCGCGCCAGCTAGTAAACCCCAGCCACCCGTAAGGAAGCCCCCAGCGATAGCTCCGGCGGCGGCCTTTCCTGCGCTCCTGGTTTCTTTTTCCTCCCAGTCGATACCTACTACGGAGAATTCCTTACAGACTTTAAGGGTTACGTTAAACAGTAGTTTCCCCGGCGTCTTACCCTTTGATACGGTTACCTTCTTGCCGCTTACCAGCGCGTTACCAGCCACTATTTCCAGCGTTACTTTCTCTGCCATGACCTATTACCTCCTTGTTTTTAGTTACTTCATGTTATGCAGTAGTTTACGCCGTAGAAGTATAGAAGTCAAGAAATTTATACTACTTAGGGTAAATAAAAAAGTGCCAGGCCCGAAGGCCTGGCTAACTGTGTGGGGTAAAAACGCTGGGCTAGCGGTACGCCCTACTAGCCCAGCGTTTCCTTACTTTGTACGGCGGCTGGCTGCTCCGTTTGTTCCGGTACTACGTCCGTGTCTGGCGTCTGCATAGCGGCTTTACCCATGCCGTAAATACCCGCATACAGTACGCTGGCTTCTATGCCGCTTTTGGCCGCTTCGGTCACCGCCGTACCAGTCCAGCCGCTACCAAAAAATCCGTTATTAAGCACCTGCAGCCCGCAGCCTACGGCCAGGATAATAAACGGCAGTATCTTTTTGCCCATGCCTTTATGATTCTTGTATGCGTTAAAGTTTTTAACCACTTCTACGGCGGTTACGGTCATGCCCATGACTACTACAGTGTCTAACATTAGCGTATTCCCCTTTCTACTTACTACCTGTTAGCCAAGCTTTAATATCCGGGCCTACGTCCTGGCCTATGGCCGTCAGGATTACAATAGCTGTAATAACCACGCCCACGGTTATAGCTCTCTGCCCTACGGCTGTCTGCCAAAATTTTTCTGATTGCCTAAGCTGTTCTTGCTCCCTTAAATGGGCTACACGGGCGTCTTCCAGGTCGCTTACCCGTTTGTCGATACCCTCCAGCGTTCTAGTCTGTGCTGCCTGGGTATTGGTCTGCATTTCCTGGATAATCGTAAGCCGTACTATAGCTTCCTTAACGTCGTGTACGCTTTCGGAATGGCTGTTCATGCGTTTTTCGCCTACAGATAATTGCTTGTCTATGTTCTTGTGCTTTTCCTCGCATAGCTTAGGTTCTACGGCGTCTGCCATTACGCGGCCCCCTTTCGTAACTTCTTACCCGTTAGGCGCGGGGTTGCTCATAGTAAAAGCCGCTAGCTACGGGGGTAGGCTAGCGGCTTTATTCCTCATGGTTTCGGCAAAGCTTTATGGTACTTAGTAGCTTAGCCTTAAAACGATAACAGTCTACGTGTTTCATAATCCCCAGGTAAGACGCTAAGGACGCTTTGAACTTCGCCAGCGGTAATTCTCCCCTGTTGTACTGCCGGGCTAAAAGGGCCAGTCGTCGTTTTATCTTTAAAGACGCGGGCTTACGTATCTTTCTGTGGGTACCCCATATCTGTTGGCCTACGAAGTGTACACCCAGGCTTACGGGCCTAATCGTAGTCTTATTGTTAAGCTCCAGGCGTAGTTGTTCATTTAGGTACCGGGATATGTCAAATTTTACTTGATGTAAATGCTGCTTAGACGGGTGTAGAATAATGATGTCGTCCATGTACCTAATGTAATGCTTTATCCGTAAGACGTGCTTAACGTACTGGTCTAGCTCATTTAGGTATATGTTCGCGAACATTTGCGAAGTTAGGTTACCTATCGGCATGCCCTTATCAGATATTCGCTTATCTGTATCCAGGGTACCTCCGGTAGGTAGTCCGAACTTCGTATTTTCACTGTTTATGATCTTTTTAAGCAGCCGTAGCAGGTCTTTGTCTTTAATCTTCCGGGAGATAATCCGCATTATTACGGCGTGATCTACTCGGTAAAAGTACTTCGCTACGTCCAGCTTAAGGTAGTACCACTTCTCAGGCTTTCGCGTTATTGTCCTGAGCCAGCTGTAAAGTTTGGCCGCCGCTGCATGGGTACCTTTCCCTACCCGGCAGGCATAGCTGTGATGGATAAACGTCTTTTCAAATATAGGATTTAGTACTCGGTAGATCGCCCATTGTACAACTCTGTCCCGGAATGGTAGGGCCATAACTAGCCGCCGTTTTGGTTCCGTAACATAGAATTCCCGATAGCGCCCCACCTGGTAGGTTTCGTAAATAAGCTCGTTCTGCAGCTGTATAAGGTTCTCTTCTAGGTTCGCCGTAAACCTTAGTACTTCTCCACGGTACCGCTTACCCTTCCTAGCTGCTATGTATGCTGCGTACAGGTTGTCAAAGCTGTAGATTTGCGCGAATAAGTCAGTTACACGTTTCATCATTTCTCCAGTCATTAAAATAGGCGCTTTACAGCGTTCGGTAATTCCCTACTAGACTGTATACGCCGTAAGTTTTATTTTTTACCTTTCGGTAGGGATACATTCCCCTTTACCTCGGTTGCCTGGAAGCTGCCCCGTAAGGAAGCCACTACTGGCGGGTATTTTGAGGTAGAGCGCACCGGAACCCAATGTTCGTGTTCACATTCGTGCGCGGGTTGTTCAAGTTCAAGTTGAACACGCCAGCGTTCGTAGTGTTGTTCCAGTTGCCGCCACGATTCGGCAGTTAATAAGGACTGTACCCCATATGGATTACTGCTTAATACTTTTTATCCAGCCGCCCACCATACGGCCTAACTCGTTCAATAGTTTGGCCCAGTTCTCGTACTTGTTCATAGCTAAATAACGCGTGTTTTGGTCGGCTGCTAAACGGATAAACGTACGTAATGTGTCTAGTTCTACGTCAATTTCCTGTATTGTAGTCTTTTTGTAGTAGTGCTTGTTCGCCGATATGATAAGTCGAAGCAAGCTATACATAGAACGCTTAATATCCGAAGCAAGCGCGTACTTTTCAGACTTAGGAAATTGTTTCAAGCAAAGGCTACCGTAGATTATCATGTCGTAGGTCTTCTGTAGTATCTTAAATTCTTCCATTACCGTAGCCTTTCGTTACCGCAATTTTTGGGGAGGGGTTCGCTATCGCTCACCCCCGCAGATATTCAGTTTATCAGATAACAGTTAACCAACGTAAGCGCACCGGAACCCAAGGATCGTGTTCACAATCGTGCGCGGGGTGTTCAAGTTCAAGTGGAACACGCCAGCGCTCGTAGTGTAGTTCCAGTAGCCGCCACGATACGGCAGCCGTTCTAAGCCTGCCCCGTTGTTCATATAGAGGGAGTCGCCGCCGTGCGCGTTGTCTACAGGGTGCAAAGCAAGCGCCTTCATAATTTCAGGTACGACTACCGTAGCTTCTGCCGTAGTAGTTTCAAACGTGTTAGTACGGCTAGCGTCTGCCTGTACCGTGATCGCTTTGGCTAGCTGGATTTTAGCAGCTACGAAGTCCCATTTTAAGGTATCAATAGTTCCAGGTTCAACGTAGGCCCCGTCAGCCGCGGCCAGCGCTTTCCACTCAGCAGAGATAGCGCTTTGGTCCTTAAGGTTGTCAGCCGCGTTATTGTCGCGCAGTACTTGAATTTCCCCGGCTTGTAAGCGTAGGCCGCCTACCCATTCGTTCACATTTCCATTAAGGTCAAATATACCTTCGTTGCTATTGTCGTGTGCCCAGGACTTCGGACCGCTTCCAGTAGCTACCGCGTTGGTCTGGCCCGCTGAATTGGTCATCATCTTACCTTTTTCCCAGGCTGCCCCGATGTCGGCGCCGTAGTTATTGTTACCGCGTGGCATGAAGTCGTTTTTCTTGCACCACAGGGCGATAGCTGCCCATTCCGCATTGGTCATAAGGTGCCAGCCGACGCCCTTATTCTTGCTGTAGGTTAGGGCGTTGTCGAAGGTCAAAGACGCGGCGGGATTTTGTGAAGGGATAGAGTACGCCCGGCTATCACTTACGATGTTTTGATATTTACTTACGTAGATAACGTCTTTCGTTACCCCGTTTACGATAAATGCAGGGTGCGGCGTGTTCGCTCCCCCGGTTATTACGTCTGAAATGTTAAACCTGGGTATCGCTACCATGATCGAAGGGTTACCCTTATCGTCGTACATTACCGTGTTCTTTCCTCCGGTAGCAGCTTCTACGGCCTGCCTGTAAGTGTCTTTAATGCTAAATACAAATGCCATTATTCGATACCTCCGTTGTCAGTTACTGCGGCTGTTTCTGGTAGGCCCCAAAGGTGTACTACTACGTTGTTCATGTCTAGGGGCATAGTTACCAGCGTCATGATGGGCGTTCCATCAGCGTCCAGCTGGTCGGTTTCGTGAAGTTCCTGCTCTACGGGCGGTAGGGTTACATGGGCTACGTACCAGCTTCCTACGCCTTCGGCTAGCTTCGTGTAATCCCGGCCTAATGACACGTCAATCTTAGTTAGTACGTCGGTCTGTTTGGGCTGTAAGTCCATAGTCAGGCTGTCTACGCCCGGTACTTCTACGGTAAGCACAGTCCCGTTTAAGCTACACACAGCTTTAGGCCCACCGTTTACATTTTGAATAATCATGCTTTTACCCTCCCCTTATTTTACGTTCGGATTTACGATAGTCCACATAAAAGTAACGCTGGTAGCGCTGCCCGTACACTGTACTTTAAACCCGTTTTGGGCTTTTTCGAACGCCGTAAGCATCCCTACTTTTCCTAAGTCGTCAGCGCTTAGTACTTCCAGGACTACTTCGTAGTTCGGCGAATTAAGTAGGCTGTAGGCTGTAGCTGGTAAGCTTACCAGTACGTAAGGATACGCCGTATTGAAGTAGGTACCGCCAGCGCTACTAATAGTCGCTTGCCCCTGTAGTAATCGCTGGTTATACAGGGCCTTGTTTTCGTTCTGCAGCGCCGCTATTGCTTGTAGGGCTACTACCAGCATGCCGCCGATATAGTCATGGGAAAAGTCTATGCCGTCTTCCATGCGGTTAAGGTTCAGCGCCGATACGGGCGTACCTTGTTGTACGATAACATCGAACTGATCTACTATGTGATCTTGCCATAATAACGGCGTGTAGTCTGCCATAGTTTACACCTCACTTATTGTAAAATTGAATATCACCAGAAGCCCTTTAAGCGCGGGCTTTATGACGTTATCCGGCCTATCGGCTAATACCGTAGCGTCATATCCCACCAGCTGGAATTTGGTTATCGTACCGTTTACGCTGTCGTCCAGGTAAAGCCTTACGGTAAGCTTATTCCCGACGACTTCCGTATTTAGTACGGCGACGTCTTTCGTTACGCCCCCTATCGTGTAGGTACCTTTGGCTATCAGATTCTTAATAGCTGTAGCCATACTGGTTAGGCCATTCGCGGTTATCATATTGTCACACCCCCACTATAAACCGTGTTGCAGTAAACTAGGCTTTGTTCTACCGCCGTTTCTTCGGTACCTGCACTTATACCGCTATCCACCTGCCGCCCGTCTACAGCTACATAAGGCAGCGTACCGCTGTAAGGTAAGTCCTGGGCTACCGTTAATTCTTCGGTAGTCATATTACTAGCGCTCACATACTGCATTCCCCCTGTCACTACATAAGGATACGTACCGCCGTAGAATAATTCGCTAGCTACCTGCATATCCTGTACTACAGGTATTACTTCCGGGCTTATCTCTAAGGCACTTGTATACTGCCACCCGTCTACAGCTACGAAGGGCTGGGTACCGCAGTAGTCTAAGTCCTGGGATACGGTTAACTCTTCGCTGCTAATAGGTAAGCTGCTGGCGTACTGCTGGCCTAGTACGGCGATACTTGGATAGGTACCTGTTAAAAAAGCCGCCGTAAAAGGTATGTCGTACACATACCTGGCGTAGTCTGAGGTTATAGAAGCCCCGAAGTTTACGTAGTATTCAAACTTGTATTCTACGCCTAAATGGGCATGGACTAAGTTTTCTACGGCGTCCTGGTAGGCTTCCAGAAATGGCGGTATGCCCTGCATAAAAGTTACGGTAACCAGGAACGCCGCTGGGTTAATAGCTACCCGTATGGTCTGTCCGTAACCCTGTGCCAGGGAGTGCAGCAGCTTAGCGCTAAAGTTTCCTTCTCCGATAAGCTTAGCGATAACGCGGCCCCGGCGTTCTTCGTAGCTATCGCTTTCCTTTACGGGTATGCCTAGACCACCTTCCCAGTACCTAAGTCCCCAGGTAGCAGTCGTAGCGTACAGCTGGTTCTGCAGGTCGGCGTCGCTTACTTCCTGTAGGTCGTAATCCTGGGCTACGGCGTCCTGTATCCCCTCAAATACGGCGCTTTCCTCGTAGTAGTCCGGGGAACTTTCTATCATTCTTACGGTACGTACACTCGTCATTTAAAACGTCACCGTCCCCAAAATAGCCACTTCATAGGGTACTAGCGGTATGTTTACGCCCCCAGTGTTTAGGGTAAGGTCGCTGTAGTCTTCCACGCCTGGGGTAGTACTTAGCAGCGCCCCTACTTTGTTGTACGCCACCGGGTAGAGGTTTCCAGTATTCGGGTCAGTCTCGAAAACTATGCTTTTTAAGTACGCGGTTAGCGCCGTTTCGAAGGCCGCCTTAACTACCGCCGCGTCAGCGCCTACGCTATAGCTTAAAGTAGCTATAATATCTATGGGTTTCGACGTAGCCGATTCTACCGTAACAGACGCGCCGCAGGGGGCTTTACCGTAGCCTAGCCCCTGGTATGCTAGCGGGTCTATATAGTCCTGCGTCTGCCCTACTAAGACTTCGCTGGCTGGTTCGTAAGCGTCGTCTACAATGATTAACTTTACTGTACCGTTACCATCCCAGCGGGGAATACATAGCGCCTTACCTACTCCGTTTACGTTGTCCTGTACCCAGCGTACGTAGTCGTTTTTATTACCCCCAGTGTCCGGGTTCTGGCGCTTAAAATCAAGGCGTTCCCAAGCTTCCAGGTCGGTTTCCTGGTCACGGGCGGCTATCGTAGTTCCGGTATCGGTTATACTCTTTATGCCTGGAATAGGCGGCCTAAGAATAAACTGACTGCCTGCCGCTATGTTACCAATTGTACCCAGCGTTTGGCATGTCAAGGGTAGGTCTAGGGTTGTAGTATCTACCCCGAATATTACCTCTACGTCTGTCTTGTACTCCAGGGGGTTTCCTTCCGTATCTAACACAACCGTAGTCAGTGTATAGTCTTTCGATATCCTTACCCCCGGTTCGCCAACGACTGTAAGGCTGCGCTGGTTAGCCGTGGCTAGCTCCCTCGTTAGTCCAGCGTCTGCCAGGGCTAAGTCCATATACTCATCTTCCGCGTATTGGGAAAAGGCATTTTTTAGTATATAGTCCTGGTTAATTTGCAGCTGCTTTATTTCCAGGGGCGAAGGCGCTACCGCGTCGTGAATAAAGTCGCCCGGTTCTTTTCTCCATTCGTCAGATATCCGCGCTAACATTCGTTCTCTTATCACGGTTTCTGTTTCCTCAAATACTGGTACAAACGTAGGCCTGCTACCCATCTACTGCCACCCCCTCTACGCTTACATTATCGTATATGGTCTTTACGTTGTACTTAACGAAGTCTTTTAGAACGCCGTCCGTATCCCGTTCTTTATAAACTTCTATGTCTGTTACGTCTTCTACCCAGGCGTCGAATATAAGCGCTTCCCGTACGGCTCTTTTTATCTCACTTATCCTTACTTCGTCGCTTATGTCCTGCCGTACGGCTATATCGTGTACGTCGCTTCCGTACTTATGGTTTAGGGTCGGGTTTTCGACGTCAGCATATATCAAGAAAATTCCCCGTCTAGTCTGCTGGGCTTTTATAATTACCTGCTCTACTGCTTTACTTCCAGTGGCTAGGACTACGCCGCCCTGAAAGTCCGCTAAGAATTCGCCGTTAGCCCAGTCGAAAACGGGCGTTTTGCGCTTATCCGTTGCCATCTATCCCACCCCCTAACTATACAATTCCAGAATAGCGTACTTTACCTTACTTGCTGCAGCGTCCCAATACGGGGCTATGCTAACGGTATCCCCAGCCTTTAGGGGCCGTATGTCGTCGCTTAGTAGGTAGGCGTCGCTTTGTTTACCCGTGTAGCTGTCACTATACACGCTGCTAGCACTGCCTACGGCAAAGTACGGCGGTATTAGCAGGTCGTCAGCTCCGTAAGTCTTATCCACACCCGCTACGTTTAAGCTGGTAGCCCCGGCCATAGTCGCTAGGGTAATACCGCCATTTATTTTCTGCAGTACGCCCCAGCGCTGGCTAGCTTCCTTGTCTAATAACGGATAGGCTAGTAGCCTGTCGCCTTTTTTTAATGGGTAGAAGTCTACCGGGACTTCGAATATCCCTAAGTCGATAGCCTGCGCCGTTCCCTCAAAGGTAAACGTAATGGGGGCTGGGTCTGTCGTTTCAACCTTGATAATCTTTAGCCCCGTTTGGTTACCTGGGCCGCGTATAACCTTAAGTAAGTCTACGCTTTTATCTGTCTTTTCCAGTTTCCAGCCCTCCTTACAGTCCGTACTTAGTTATCAGTTCGTCTACAGCGGCACTATGCGGCGCGTTTTCCTGTACCCCAGTCCCGGCCTTTGTTTTCGCCGTAGCGCTTTTGGTAGCCGGGTCTGTCGTCGCGTCCTCGTACTGAATTACTGGAATGTCCGGCGCTTCCTGTATATCCATGGCTAGGGTTACTAGGTTGTCACTTAGAAAGGTCTGCGTAACATTTAGGATATGATAGGCCCCGATAAGCTGCGTAACGCTTTCTTCGACATAAATCACGTCGCCGCTGTAAAGCTGGGGCATAGCTTGGTACGGATTAGTACCCTCTATGCTCATAGTAGCCTTAACAACAGATAGCTTATCTAGCAGCGTTTGGGCTTTCGCGTCCATCGTATCGGCGGCGTCCTTGTCTACTTCTTCGAAATGTACCAAGTTGCCGAAGCTTTTTATGGCTTCTGTATTTACTTTCGTTACGGTCTTCCCGGTTTCCCGGTTTACTAGACGTACTACGGTCGCCGTTTCCTCTATGCTGGCTTCATAATTAGCCGCCGTAAGGTTTACGCCTACCTGGAAGGCCCATATTTCCGTAGGCACAATTCGCGGGAATACTTGTAAGCCGAAATGCTCCGTACCTGGTTCAAAACGGTACCAGTACTTTTCCCCGCTAGCCTGGTACGTCCTGGCTAGTAGATCAATAGCTACCTTATCGGCTTCCGCGTTTTGGTAGTAAAGGGCTGGGAATACTACGTTAGTCCCGGCGATAGGCCCTACAGCTATGCCTACCTGCGCGGCCAGGTAAAGAAAGCCCTGGGTAGCCGTCATGTTCTTAATGTAATAGTCGCCGGGCGCCTTCTTCATAAAGTACAGTGGGTCGTACGCCGTATAGCTGAATTCTCCAGCGTCCGTAATGCCTTTCTTGAAGATGAAGCCGAAAAACCAGCGTTTTCCAGCGTACCATAATTCGATAGGCTGCCCTAAATAATTCTCTAGGCCGTCTACTTTTTTTACGGTAAACGCTAGACTTCGGCATACTCCGTTAAGCTGGTCTGATATGCTAGGCGGCCCCGATAAAACGCCCCGTAAGCTTTGACTGTTAAGCTGTATGTCTAGCGTCATGGTAACGTATACACCTGGCCGGGGAATATCAGATTAGGGTTACTGCCTATAACGCTAACATTAGCGTCGTAGATAGTGTGCCAGTCGCTGTACCCGTTAGCCTTAGCTATGCGGCTTAAGCAATCGCCGGACTTTACGGTATACGTTTTAGTAGGGGCTGGTTCAGGCGCCGGGGCTGGCGGCCTTTGTTCCGGGGTCGGCTTACTTGATACCGCGATAGCTGCCGTCGCTATCTTCTTAATAGCTACGGTCTTTATTTCTGTGAAGGATACCTGGTAGTAAATATCTCCTTCAAAGCCTTTAAGTGTCCAGGTAAACGTTTTTAGGTACATGGGTTTATTTATGCCAGCCGCCGGACATACTAGCTGTAGTTTCGTTCCGGCATCCTTCCAGGCTTTCAGCTTATCCTTATACGCCGTAGGCTTAAGTAATGACCGGGTAGCGCAGTAAGACGGATCGTAACGGGCTGGGAAAAAGGAACTCCAGCCCAGCGTATCCAGGTCTACACCATTCGGATAATCTACGTTACCCAGGTTAATAATTTTTACGGTATCCGCTAGGGCGTCGCCTTCTTTGTACTCCAGGATTTCCGGTACTACTGGAATACGTAGGTAAGCGCCCGTATCACTGTTTCGTATGGTAATATCGACGTTTACCCCTCGTATCATAGTAATACCCCCATATCTGCGCTGCCTAAGATGTCCGCAGCTCCGGTAAGTTTATCATGTAGCTTGTCTATTATGACGTTGGCTAGTTTTTCTTCGTCCATGTCTTTAGTGCCGTGTACGGTTAGGCTGTCAAAAAGTTTGCCTATGGATATTTTACGGCTGGGTTCTTTAGTAGTTCGTGCGCTGTCGATATTTCGAACGTCCGAAGCAGCCAGCGTACGCCCTGTATCACTAAATCCGGTACCCGGTAACCATTTCGACATTCCAGGCAAGCCGGGTACACCAGCAGCACCGGACATTCCAGGCAAGCCGGGTACACCAGCAGCACCGGACATTCCAGGCAAGCCGGGTACACCAGCAGCA
>Ga0209728_1000177_pt1 | contig 59709 bp, 103 predicted proteins | sample RifGroD1_FD_183997 | JGI IMG/M metagenome (GOLD analysis project Ga0209728, IMG submission 183997) | Groundwater microbial communities from Rifle, Colorado, USA - Groundwater D1 (SPAdes) (version 2) | ecosystem: Environmental > Aquatic > Deep subsurface > Groundwater | place: Rifle, Colorado... | reverse complement strand
TGCGAGTAGTCGGAAACTTTCTTTAAGTCCTCAATGTTGCGCGTGTGCTTAAATCTCAGGGCATACTTAACCATGTTAGTAATAGCAAAATCCTCGAACATACCATTTACCATTGCTATTTCTATGGCATCAATGCCGCTATTCTCTCTAATCTTTACATAGTGCGCGGAACCTTCGGTCTGGCAGTATTCGCGCCCCAATTTACGTACATCGTGTATTGACATTAATTTTCCTCAACTTTCTCAAAATAGTATACATAAACTCCGTAATCAGGCACCCATCTAGTTCCCATAAACATATCAAGCGGTCTATTGTGTAAGTCATGGAGATTCTTTACTGGGTTTCTGTAGGTTACTAACCATTCTCCGGTTTCTGTGTGCCTACCAACCCCGATAATCTCATATTCTGCACCAGTTTTCCAGTTACGCCATTTCTCGCCTACTTTCGGCAATGACCTAGATGCGTTAAATATCATTCCGGCACTCCTTCGTCTGGATTGTCTATGATGATGGCATCCCGTATATATTGCTCGACTTCAACACCACCCCTTCGCAATATATCAAGTCCATTTCCGGGGTAGTCACCCCTGTAGACAACCTTCTTAATTCCTACGGCAACAATCAAATGAGCGCACATATTACAGGGTGGATCGGTAACATATAAAGTAGCACCCCTAATATTCCAAGAACATAACAAGGCATATACTATTGCCCTTACCTCGGCATGAATAATCCTGCACAACTCTAGCCTTTCTCCGCTAGGTATACCTAATTTCCTGCGTAAACACTGACCTTCTTGCTTGCAACTCGGTAAACCTTCTGGAACTGTATTTGAGGCAACGGACATTATTACTTCTCTCACCAATACCGCCCCGACTTTTCTTGATAGGCAGTCAGATTTTTCTGCTACTTCTTCTGCTATTTTCATAAACATAAAACTCAATTAATCAACCTCCTGCACCACATTTATTCCCTTGCGGTATAATTCAAGTTCCTGCTGAAATGCCTCAGTTCTAAAAAATCCGCAACTGTCCATTTCATAACAGTAACCACGGTAAACACAATCCTTAACGCAAACACTAATCAACTCTTCTTCCTTAAATCCCAGGTCACACAGAAACTCTAACCATGCCATTCTAGTTTCACATGATGCTCTCAGACACAATCTTTTGCGACTAATATTTATAATCGCCTGTGCGTTTGCCTCTGCCTCGTGCTCAACTACTGCGCCCTGTGGCAATTCATCCCGGTTAACTCCGGTTCTATCTGTGCGCTGCGTCCGTACCCAATGCTCAATGCCGAATTTATGACGTACTAGATGCACCGAAACCCAATATTTGAGATTAAACCATTTCCAGTTAACAACTAATTTTCTAATCGGTGAATGTTCCGAAAGCAACAATCTGCGCTTGTAACTACTAGACGGTTCACCTTCTCCGGCACCCATGTTTACAGTTGTTCTGGCAGCATCGGCAACGTCACGCCAACTACCTTTTATTGCTAATATTTTTAAGTGCATCTACTTATCCCCCTTAATTTCCTGATATTTTTTCTATAATATCCACAATTGCATAATATTCAGGGTTAATTATTTCCTTTATTCCACTAGACAAGCAACATACTATAGCCAAGGGTAATAATATTGCAGCAAAAACACCAACGATGGAACACATTACGGAAAAATCCTCGTGTTCTTTAAAAAAACCGTTATTTACCATTTTATATGTAGCATAAATCATGCCGAAACCAAGAACGGAAAATGCTAACCCTGTAAATAAATCTGTATAACCAGAAATATAAGCCTGTTTAACAAGTATTTCATAAGTATGTTCTGCCGGTCCGCTCAACCTCTTACCAATTTCATCTAAAATTCCCGATACCGTATTAGCGTCAACTGCCATTTACTTCTCCCCCTTCGACTTAGGTAAATTTTTCTCAGCAGCACTCTTAAACTCACCGTAAAGTGTTTGCCGATCCTGCTTTGGCCTGCCAGTTTTGCGCCCCATAGTTCCTCCCCTTCTCAGTCTAATTATACCGCAAACAGTAGATCATTTCCTGCCAAATATCTTAGTCCAAAATCCGATAGGTTTTTCAAGTTTATTTATCCTACCATCTAGATAGTTAATTATCTTAATCCTGTCAGCATCTAAATCCTGGAGTTCTCTAATAGCCTGCGCCATGCTGAAATTTTCACTAACCATTTTAGCTAAAGCACCTTCGATAGCGGTAAGTCTGCTTTCATCATAAATAAGTCTTTCGCGTAAACCATAATTAGTATTTATGAGATCATTTGCAATTTTAGTTAGTGCAGAAATCTCCTGCCTTAACTCAGTTACTTCCTGCCTCTTAGCCTTATTTTTCGCAGTTCTCTTGCTCACCCCTTGTCACCTCCAAATTTCTAACGCTAATTGGTGCGCCCCTGTTCACATCAAACCACACATAAGCACGTTTGCCGTACATATTCCTTACTTCACCAATATCTCCAACGGCGAATTTGTGCTTAGTTTTACGGGTTCCCTTCGGCATCCTGACTACTCTTACCGTGTCGCCTCTAGTCATAGACAATCCCTTTCATACAGGACTTGTCCGGTCTCAATACTCACCTTCATCATCGGGTCAACAAAACATTCTTCTATTGACCTCTCAAACACTTTTTGACTAACTCGCGGTTTTATCTGCTCAGGTTTTTTCTTGACATTCCCCTTTGAAACATGGGAACTCTTTCCGGTAAACTTCGGAACTGTATATTTCGGTGCGCCCTTGTTGGGACGTTTCTTCATCTCCACTACACCTTTACAGAGCATTTTTAGATCCTCTGTCCAAATATGCAGTTCTTTGCTAATTTCCTGTATCGGTATTTTTCCGGTATTTTCTCGGACATAGTTAATCTCGTCCTCCGTCAATACTCTTGTGGTTGTTTTTCTACTGCCTGCCCGACTCGTTGCGCTCATAGTTAGCGTTTTGGTATCCATGCCGAACTTATTATCACCTTTGGAGAATTTCATTTTTTACCCCCTTCTATGCCCATTTTACGACAACAGGCACAAAAGCATGTCCTGTAATTTTACGTCGCTGTACGGGCTTACTACTGCGGTTATTTTTGATTGTGGTTGACTAATTGACTACCTCCACCGCTACCACACAATATCCAGGCGACATGCCATCTCTATAATCGTGTAGCACAACGCCCCGGCGATCTTTAAACTTGTTCCGATATTTCTTGTCGTACCATGCCCGGTTGCTGTTGTCTGGTATGTCAACGACAAATTTCAGTTCAGGTTGTTTGTGGTGTTTTTGTTTCGGCATTTGCGGCATCCTCCTAATATTTAATAACCCAATAAATAACATAAAACCAACTAAGGGACCCATGCAGTATACACAATAAGATTGACTTATTAACTGCCCATGAAAGAATAACGGCTATCACCGAACCAATTTCTATTGATACGCTAGTAATTTGTTCACTAATACTCTCTACCTCCTATAAGTAATAGTTTTCAATGATATACTGAACGGCATCTACTAAATCCTCATAATGCCGGGTAATCCTGCCCTTGATATGCGGATGATTGATGATGTTGCAGGCAGTACCCCATGCAATAACGGGTTTTCCCTGCCTTCTCGCCTCCACAATCTCGCAAATTGTACCGATAGAGATTTGCTCATAATCCAACTCGGCAAGGATAATGTCACTATGCCTAATCTGGAAGTCGTTGCTGTGGATAATTTCTCTGTCGGTTACGTTGGTTCCGAAGTCTGTATCTACCGGATTCAGTACCTTGTAACCTGCCTCCAATAGATCATCCGTTGCCTTGTCTCTCCATTCGTTCATTTGCTCTTTACTCAGTCCGGTCATTTTACCGGCAAGATATACTGTTGGTCTACGCATTGTTTTCCTCCTCATACATCTTCTTAACCATTTCCAAAAACTTCTCGGCATTTTTTAACCGGCGGCGTAAGTCGCTAACTAACTTTTTAGCTTCTTCGAGAGGGTACCTCTCTGCACCACACCAATAACCTCCGACCATAACGCTTCTTTCGTTATGGTGTATTTTTCTAGTATCCTGTGCCACAATATATTCTTTAATCTCTTTAATCGTTGCAGCGGCAGCATTTCTTTCCTCGGCATCTTCAACAATATAAACATTATGATAACCACCCTTGACTATATCGCCGTTTTTAAATCTTTCATGTAACGGCACGAAACAGTTTCTAGCTTCGTCCGGCGTATCGTATTCCCTGAAACACAACGGGCATTTATATTTAATTATTGGTTCCATTTGGTTCCTCCTTCCTTCCAAATTCAATAGTTACCTTACCACCCCTTATGCCGATTATTGAAAGCAAAATCCAGGGCAGGGAGCATAGGCAAACTGTCGTATAGAGCATAATTTTATCTGCTAATTCCGGCAATGCTCGTTCCTCCTAAATTAAAAATATTTCTGCTTCGCCATCCGTTCTCCGATACGCTTTTCCATGCCCTCAACTACTTTCGGTTTACACTTACCGTTTGCGGTTGTTGAGGGCATAATTAAAGAGCGTCACGCAAACCTGTAAATATTCCATTCCAGACAAGTTCAATCATTCCTGTCTCCCCGTTTCTGTGCTTAGATATGATTAATTCAGTAATATTTTTCTTATCGGTATCAGGATTATACTTTTCGTCACGATACAAGAAACATATCATATCGGCATCCTGCTCTAAGTTTCCACTATCTCTAAGGTCTGACATCATGGGGTGTTTATCTGCCCTCTGTTCAACACTCCTGTTTAACTGCGCAAGAGATACAACCGGGACATTAAACTCTTTTGCCATATCCTTGAGACTGCCACTTATCATGCCTAATTCATGATTCCTGTTTTCTGACTTTTTATGACCTCTTATCTTTTGCAGGTAGTCAATGACGATTAAATCAAGTCCGTATTGCTTTTTAATCCTTCTGCACTTACTTCGCATTTCAAGGATTGTCATTGGTTTATCTTCTATTATTAGGTTTTTAGTGCTTAATTTAGCACCAAAGTCATTGATTCTATTCCATTCTTCCTGTAAAAATCCACCCATCCTAAACTTGCTAAGAGGAACTTTTAGTTGTTGAGAATGAATCCGATTTAAAATTTGCTCACTAGGCATTTCTAAACTGAAAAATGCTACAGATAAACCCTTAAGAACTGAATGTGCCGCTATTTCTGTTGCAAAACTTGTCTTACCCATTCCGGGACGAGCAGCAACCAATATTAAATCCTTGTTCTGAAATCCAGAAGTCATATAATCAAATTTAAGAAATGGTGTTGTTATGCCATTTATCCCAGGTTTCATATTCTCAAGATTAACAATATAAGGTATGAGCATATTTTTAACATGAGACACATTGCAGTTATCCTTGCTGTTTATATCAAGTATGCTCTGTTCTGCGTCCGCAAGAAGTTCCTGTGCTGTCTCAAAATCATTATTGTAAATCTTATTTATGATTGCCGTTTGTCGGTTAATTAGTTGTCTGAGTACCGATTTTTCTTTAATCAACTTAGCATAGTGAGTAGCGTTACCTGCTGTACTGGCACCTTCGATAAGTTGAGCGATATAAACTATCGGTATGTTTTTATTGTACTTAGGTACTACGTTAGACAATGTTATAAGGTCAGGTGTAATACTTCTAGCATCTAAGTCAATCATTGCTCTAAAGATAGTTCCGTTAAACTCTTGGTAAAAATCATCTTGGGTAAGTATTTCTACTATGTCAGCAATAATGTCTTTGTTAAACATCATAGCACCTAGTAGATTTTTTTCTGCTTCAACATTAGAAGGTGTCTGTTTCAACTACTCACCCCAATTCAGCACGTTTTTCTGCTTCTTCTTTCTCCTGTTGTTGTCTGATTTTTAAAAATGCTTTAAAATCATCACTTTCTGTATCTACGGTTTTTGAATCATGCCTTGGTGGTGCAGGAGGTTGTTGCTGTGCATTAATAGATTGTGCTGAATTAACAGAGATATTAAGTTTATTTATCTGAGTTGAAAATATTGATAGCGTATAACCAGAGTTCTTAATAAAGGTGTCATTTGAAGCAAAAAACTTATCTAATAATATAATTAATTCTTCTACCGTAAAAGTGGTAAGTAGTTTTTTGATAGTAGAACCATCTTTACCACCATTAATGACAGGTTTTACGTTAAAGATGGATAAAAACTTATTGTGATAATAGTCCATTATTTGTTTATGAGAAGATTTTTTATCATTATCGCCAATGGGTTTATTATTTGAAGTAGTCTTTGAAGAAGTCTCTGGTATTGGTCTGCCCAATTTGGTTTCTCCGTCTGCCCAATTTGGGCAAGTGGTCTGTCCATCCTGGTTAAGTGGATTGTCCTCCAGTTTATATACTTCATCAAAGTTAATTGTGTACCATTTTGTATTATCTAATTTCATTTTATTAAAATTACCGCTAATAATTAGGTTAGTTGTTTCTAATTTTGCTATTGCCCTGCGAATGGTGTTTATGCTCCAAAATGGTAGTTGCTTCTGCCATTCCGCGTAAGTATTGTATATCCACCTTCTACCCTCGTAAATGTGATTAGAATCAACTAACCAATAATTTATTTGCTGTAAAACTATCGCCTCGTTTAGGCCTATCTTAGTAGCTAATTCTGGTAATATAATTAAAGGTTTTTCATCGAGTAGCAGTCTGTTTCTTCTCATAGATCCTCCACTTAGTACTTCAGCATGTCGCAAATATTCCATGATGCTATTTCAAAAACTTTAGGATTTTGGAGGTCCTTATTCCTGCTCTCCCATCCCACAAGTTCATGTAACGACGGTTTATATATTCCGTGCCATAACTTTGTTTTCTCGGTAGCACTTTTCCTTGAGTCAAACCTTGCTCTCTCAGCAAGTGCTTTTAATCTCGGTTCAATCGAAACAATTTGTTCCCAAGTCAATTATTGTGTACCTCCAAATAATAATTCAATATGTCACTCACACATATATTATAACATTTTACCATTGATTTTGCAAGGTTTTTCCTGTATAATCGACACAAACAACACATTTATGAGGTGATTTCATGTCAGAAAAAATAGGTAAAGAGAAGAATGATAAAAGGTTTAATTTTGCCATTAGTCAAAGGTTGCTCAATCAAATTGAAGAATACCGTAAAACATTAGACAAAGTACCTCCAACCGCCGAAGTAGTCCGCGACCTTCTAAAATACGCCCTCTCTCACAAGGAGCAACCCCGGCAATAACGGCGGTTGCTCCTTTGCCGTTAACTAACTAATAACCAACCCGGTAACAACACGGTTAAGGCCAAAAGTAGAATTTATGATACTGAGCATTTCCTTCTCTGAGCGATAACCCTTAACTTTTCCCTTTTCATCATAAACTTTGAGCATTTCCTTGGAAATTTTATATTTATACATTGAAGTACCTCCCTATCCTATTTATCCATATTAATACTTGCTGTACTCTACCTCAAATTCCTCCAAGTCCATCCTCGCCATTCAACCTCCTCAGCCAGCCTTGACCAATTCATGCCGCAATACTCCGACAACTTCTGAAGGTTATCCACATAAACGACATGCTCAGGCCAATCAATGATGAAAAGAACAATACCGGCCATTTCCAGTGTCTTATTCGGGTCCGTTATTTTCATACTGTACCCCTCATATACTGCACAATCAGCTTGTCCAACTCCTGACTTGCTTTCACCACATCGGTAGCGGTTAAGTTAAAATCAGTTACGGCATCGTACATTTTTTGTTGCGCTGCCTCAATCTGTTGTGATAGTGCTTGTCTTTCCGTCTCGGACATTTTTCTACCTCCCATCCGGTCTAATTGACCAATTCATACTCGGAAATGGAGCAGAATCTTTCGCCCCGACAAACTTTAATCTACCCTGTAAAAATCTTACTTCTACCCCCGGTTTCGGCCTATGATTGTGCTTGTCCCAAATGTACCAATGAAAGTATTTCGTATCGGTCCTGGCAGGAAGTAGGCATACCACTGTGCAACCTTTTTTGCTTTCCTCGCTGGCTTTTTGTATCCAGTCGCTTATAGTTTTTCCATATGGTGGATTCATCCAGCAGGTTTTGGCCTGCACATACCATTCTTGCTTTAATCCATCTTGCCCCTCCGTATACCACTTAGCACATTTATGGTTTTTCATATCGGCACACACATCTAATTCAAACCAGAATTCCCTGTTTAATTCTTCGAATAAATTATGCGGAGTTTCCCACGTTGTCGAATCTGAGGAAAATAGTGCTTTATTAACCAACTAACCACCACCCGTCAAAAGTTTATACCTACCGGATACAGTAGGTCAGAGCAAAACTAAGTCCTCCCCAAAACTTTCTTAATATGTTCCTCTGCCTCTTTTGATAGTTTTTCTTGCTCCTCAACTAACAGAGCAAACGCCCTAAAAATACTATCTCGGTTACAGAAGAAATACCCCTGCTTATTCATCCAAGAATTCAGTTTGCCGACATTATAGATAAGGTCAACTGCCATTCGATCTGTTATTTCCTCCTCAAACATACTATGCTCGGCAACATTCCATCTACTTAGTAGTTCTTTTGCTGATTCTATTTCCTCTAATCTATCTAGTTGTTGTTGATCTAGACTATATCCGCAATGTTCACAGTTTATGGAATTTACATCATAGGCAAACATATAACCTTCTAATGCAACTGCACCCTTACCACACTTAGGACATTCTACGGGTATTTCCCATTGCCCACAGTCCCCGGCATCCCAAGCACGTTTTGGTTCACCAATAACTTTTAACTCCATGTCGAGTATATTGATTTTATTGTCACTGACATGATTTCCGGCAACTTCACAGACAAAACCACTTACCTCGCCGCCAACAATTATAGGTTTACAAGTCACTACACAACCCCCTTAAAGTGTTTCTGAAGGCTTTTCAGAATATCAGCACCTAAAGTATCTAAATGATTTTTAATCTGCTGTACGTCCCTTAAATCGCTGTTTTCGATGCCATGCAGTAGGCAACCATTCACTATACCGGCAATAGAACTGTAGTAACCTGCCTTATCCCACATTTCCTTACCCGGTTCCTTGGAGTCAGATCCGGCAATACGCCGTTTCTCTAAAATATAGTTATGCGGATCGGTTGACACTCTGTAGTCCTCGTTAAGTCTTATTTTCATTTCGTACCTCCGTTTTACCTGAAACGTATTTACTACGCTGTACAGGCCTTAAAATACTGTTTGCGGTCATTCTGTGACTAACTAACCACCTCCACATCACTCCAAAGTATATGTTCATTTAATCCCCTACCCCTAACGCTGCCATAAATGTTAAGTCTCGTTCCGTCGGGGTGGTGATATATTTCTTTGAACAATTTATCGTCAAACGCTAAGTCAATGGGACATTCATTTTCGATAACCTCACGCATAACCTCGTCACCACCGAGCAGGGTTAACTTGCCTCCTTCGACTTCAATCGTTACGAATGGCATTTAATCGTCCTCCTCCAACCATTTTTCTAAATTATCATTATACTTTTCTAATGCCTCGATAATCTGCTCAATAATATTCAATTTACTCACCACCGGAAATAAAGGTAGGTTTACCTGTGAGTTGCCGTATCTCTCGCTTAAACCTCTCTGGGTCTGCGTTGGTTTCCGACAAATGTATCAAATGAATCTCTCGCACCTTCGACATATCATTTGCCCTAAGAAATTCCTTGACATTTTCAAGGGAGAAGTGAGATTTCAATAACCTGTTCTTTAAGTCTGTCGGTATCAGTCCGGCATCTACATTTGCCCTTAGAATATCGTCGGCATAATTGCACTCTATGGCAATATGTGTTAGTCCTTGAAACTTATACCGCACATAGAAGGTATCTGTAGCAAAAAGAAATTTAATATCGGCAGACCTGCTTGCTAGCAAAAATCCTAACGGTTCAGCGGCATCATGCTCTGTATCGAAGGGTAATACTGTCCATGTGTCTATGTCTATTTGCTTCTTGCTTTTTAATGCCCTTAATCGGTGTCCAGACAGTCCTAGAGCGTCTATAGTTCCCTGTGAGGTGTAGACGTCTATACCTGCCTTTAGAACGTCCTTAACGGCTTTAGAATGATCAGCGTGTTCGTGGGTGACAAGACAACCGGCAATTTCAGAAGTATTAAAGTTTAATCCGCGCTGAATATTTTTAAACGATATTCCACATTCTATAATTAATGGGGTACTGCCATCAGAAATTCTGTAGCAGTTACCCTTACTTCCGCTTGCTAAAACGGTAATCTCCATCTAAAAATCAGGGCCGTCAGTAGTTGGTGGTGTGTCTTTTGGCTTTTCTGTCGGCGGCGTTACTTCTACTTCAATTGCCGGACCGTTGGGGTTGTCCTGTTTGGGTTCGGTAAACTCTGCATCTTCAATAACTATATCAATAACCTCTTTGTTAGCATTAGCGGCAATTTCGTCAGCAACATCTTCCTCAACAATAATTTCAGAGGTTCGGTTAACGCTCTGTTTAAACAGGTATCCATCGTCACTAGAATTAATGATCGGCTTACATGCCTTATTGGTTACTGTTTTCTTGCACATTTCGGCAGTAAACTTGTCGTGAGTAGAACCAACTTTAATATTGCCGTTAGCATCAATTGGAAACATTTTAGACTGCTTCCATGCCTGCTTGATTTCGTCAAAGGTCATAATCTCGGTACGCTTGACCTGACCATCGGTATCAATAATCATGCAGTAGGCGGCCTTTATTTTCTTACCGTTAATGTTTTCAAGTGACTGCTCATGCTCGGTTATTTCTTTTCTGCCCCGGTTAATTTTATACTTAAATACATCATCTTCGTAAACAACCTCGGAAAAAACGTCCTCAATAGTATCGTCAACCTGTTTAGTTACCGCCATTGTCCCGAAGTAGGAACGCTGGAAGGTCAACTTATTTCCATAGACAATAAAGTAACCTTGCTTTTTAGCTGGGTTTAGTCCCTGCACAACCATGTCAAGTAGTGAATTTGCAATACTTTCCTTGGTGCAAACGGCCAATGCTGGCTTTTTATCCTTATCTACCGTTTCCTGCAATATCAGCCATGCCGATTTTAGAGCATTTTCCGGTGAATAGTTTGCCGGCAATCTAAGTTCACCGCTATTCTGAAACTGCTTAATACGTGCTGCCACAATGTCAACTGTTTCTTTCTTTACCGTTGCTACTGCATTTTGTACTGCCATTTATAAAACCTCCACCCGTAATTTTTTATCCTGACCACTTACAATCAAACTGATAACCTGACAGTCCATTTCCGGCAGAACGACTATACTTTCCCTGTTATCCACCCACACCGGAGCATGGAAGTTATAATGTTTCTGTAAGGTAGAAATAATATCTAAACCAACCTGCAACCTACCGGCATTATTCAGAGATTCAAACGGTACGCCACCATAAGTTACTGAACACATCGGTTCAATCGCACCATTTACTAAGACATTAAACATCTTAAAACGTGCCATCTTAAAGAAGTTATTAATCCTTACTTCAAGCATGGAAACTTTGGCCTTAATGAACTGATCGCATAAGAAGGATTCTCTTTCAAGCTTCTCGTACTCACCGGCAAGTTTCTTCTCTTGCGCCATCAGTTCTTCTATGCGTATTTGGCCTTTAGTGTGTGTCTCAATGTCTTTTATTTGCCCTTGGTAGACATTGAATTCTTCTTCAATAACTGCCGCCTCGGACTTGGCAGTAATCAGTAAATCATGGTTATCAATCTTTAATTGCTCGATCTTGTTTATTAGTTCTGACTTTTCTTTACCTGCTGCCACATGCTCGGTATTGGCGGTTATATCGGTAACTCCTGCACTCAACTCGTCAAGTTCGGTTTGTAGTTTAACTGCTTGTTCCTGTAATACTTCTTGCTGCTCCTGTAGTGCTTTGATTTTCTCTATGTGGGTGGTATTTTCCGCTTTCCATGCTTCAATTTCTTTCTTACACGCCTTACCGTCAGCAGAAATATTAGTCAATGATGTTGCTTTAAAAGTGTTGAATTCTGCTAGTGCGTCCTTTCTTGCCTGTTCTAATTTGCCCTCCGGTAACTCCTGTCCACAGGTCGGGCAATTACTGTCCTGCTCAAAAACAAACTCTGTCTTATTGTATTTGTGCCATCCATTACGGAGTTCCTGTGCTTTACCCTCTAAACTCAATATCCTTTCATCGTTTACTTTAATTAACCTTTCCTTCTGTTTTATATCCTGCTCGACAGACTGTAGTTTTCCTTTAATGTCCAATAGTTCTGACCGCTTGGCAAAGGTCAACTCATGCTGTTTTTTCTTATGCTCGTTTTGAATATCGAGAATCTTACTTTCCAATTCCCTTAATTCCTTGACCTTTTCGGCAACCTCACCGCCACTTTGGATTGTCATTATCTCCTGTCGCTTAGTCTCTAATTTTGCCTTTAGGTCAATAACCTTACCTTCAATTTCAAAACCGTTTAACTCTAATACGTCAGGCAAAGAACGGTTAACCTCATTGATGCGAACAGGAATATCTTTTAGTTCACCGTTAATCTTGGCCTTTTGTGCAGCAACAACCTTTCTATGATCGTCCAATAATCTGCCATTAAGGATACTCGGTAAATCTGCAAGTGTTTTGTCTGAGGAAATGACTTCATCATCCGACACATCACCGCAAACCTGCAAGATTATTTCCCTGCGCTTCTCCCAGTGTAAATCGCTGAAGAATAAAGGATTGGTTAGTAGTCTAAAAATATCCTCATTGACTATCTCGGCGATTTTAGCGGCAAAAACCTTTTCGTTAACCGGCACTTCATCAATAAAATGGTCTGTTGTATGTCCGGTGAATGTGGGAGTTGCTTGTCCCTTTTTCTTGGTCCACTTTTCTTTATAGACTTTTTTGAGTTTCAACTGCTTACCGCTAATATCAAAGGTTCCCTCAACTTCATGTTCCAGTCCATGAATAACATTGCCATTACCGTCAAGCGTTTTAATCTCAAACTTTGCTCTACCTAACGAATCTTTCCCGAACAGTAACCAGTTAAACGAATCGGCAATAGTTGTTTTCCCAAGACCATTGTCGGCATAAACGGCAACATCTTTGCCGCCTGCGTTTAATTCAAACTCCTTAATACCCTTGAAATTTCTTAAAACAAGGTTTTGTATTTTCAAAATTAACCCTCCTAAAATGGTATTACATCTTCCTCACTCTCCACCGCCTCAAAACAATCCAATACAGGACACATCAGGCAGTAGTCTTGCGTTTCCCTTTCGACCAAAATCCCTGCAACCACGTCCATGTCGGTGCTGGGCAAACTAACCCAGACCATTTCTGTTCCGCATTTTTCACAGTACATGATTTCTCCCATTCATCCGGCACACTAGCCTGCTCCAAACAGTACGCCGACACTCTTTCAAGTGTTTCTGCGACTAATACTGCTTGTCCATTACGGATTGACTGCGCCCATGATGCTGTTAACCTGCTTATTTCTGAATATTCTTTTGTGTTCATGCTGGTTGTTCCTTGTTGGTGATTAGGGTTAAATTACCTTCCCTGGCAAATAATCCATACCCGTCCTCGCACAGTCCATCACAGCCATGCGAAAACCAAACTATCTCTTTATTATCAGTTCTTAAGCAATATTGAGGCATGGTTGTATCATATGGAGGCACGTGCTTGCCTAAAACAGTAGCTTTAAAACCTCTATACAGAACTCCATCATCAACAATAACCCGATCCCACTCCTTAAACTTCATCCTGCTTGTCCTCCTTCGCCTCAAATGAATAACACGGATTACACCCCGGCGTGAAAAACTTTATGCCGTGCTTGGTGCATCTGAACGGTATTTTTCCTTCGACTTCTTTCCAAAACTTGCAATTAGAGCAGTTTTCAACTATGGGTACTTTCAACGATACACCAACTTTCTAATACCAGTTCATTTAACTAATACGAAGTTCGTTTAGCATTTCATCAACCGTAGGTAAATCAAAAGACTGTCCGGCACTAATCTTGCTCAAAACATCTTCTTCTGATATTTTACCTAATTGCCATGCCCTGAGAACTTTCTCAACTTCCAAAATATTCTCTCCACAACAATCTTTATAAAGCATCCAAATGTTCGCACCGTAAATACCTATAGAATCTAAATTAAGCATCAATATAAATCCTGGTACGCCGTGAAACTCTCCACTCATAATTTGCGCCAAAACTGATATTGCTCCGGGGTTTCCGTCAGACATTTTATACACGACTTCTATCACAGAATCGTGTCCGCTTATTCTTTCTTTTGACTGACCCAACACTTACATTCCTCCTAAAAATAATATTTTAAATATTTAAAAAACTTTCATAATCATTACCGCATATACATATCATTAATTAAGTAAATCGGAACTGGATTCAGTTTTATAAGACAGCAGATCAACCAAATCACAGTTTAAGGCATCGGCAATGCGCTGTAACGTATTTACCGATGGATTAGGATTTTCGCCAACTTCAAGTCTACTTATATTTTGTTGGGTAATGCCTGTTGATTTACTAAGATCGCTTTGCAAAAGACCTTGTTGTTTTCGTCGCTTTGCAATATTTAACCCAACACGTTTCTTCAAGTCACTTATCCTCCTTTCAGTTTATTTATACTGAGAAAAGTATTTCTATACAAAAAATTAAAACCTTTCTTCTATTACCTATTATACACTTTATATAGTGTATGTCAACTGTATTAAGTAAATTTTTCTATGAAATTGTCGTTACCAACAACAACCTATATACTGAATTAAGGATAGGAAATATAATTATAGAGATAAAGAGGGGGAATATTGTGTGGAGATTAAGGATAAGTTGTATAGTTTAAGAAGCAACAGAGGTTTGAGTATGGATGAATTGTCGGCAAAAACCATAACAAAAGAAGATGCAAAAGCTGTATCAACAAACACAATTGCTGAGATTGAAAGCGGAAAGCGTAAAAGTCCTGGAATTAAAGTTATTGAAAGACTTGCTACCGCGTTAAATGTATCACCTATGTACTTCTTTTCAGAAAACGCTCGTACTGTTTTTGACATTTCGGAAGTAAACGAGGTATTAACTAAAGAAATTAAGCAAATGCTACTTGACAAGGAAACGCTGCCTTATTTGTTACTGGCTAAAAAGGCGTACACTGACCAAATACCGCCTGAAATTGTCGAAGAATTATTAAAAACAATCACTAAAGTAAGGAATATGTAATTTATTTGTCGAAATTATGGGAAACTATGAACTTGAATTTTACGGACACTGAGCGTATTATTATATACATCATAAAACAAGTGTTCGTAAAAGGGGGATGGTTGCTATTAGGGTAAGTGCTGTTGCAGACTATGAAGGTTTTTTCCATTGCGTAGTTGACGGTGAAAACATCACCGTTGACCGAAACATCACCCATGAAGGAATTAATGAGGTAAACAAGATAATAAGGTATAGTCAGACGAAGCAGGATGCGTCTCTGGTTGATACTAGGGAAGAATATGCCTGCGCCGGGTCCGTGAGATAAAACAAAACCCCTTCCATTGCGGAGGGGTTTGATAAATTACATTGCATTGCTTACCGGGTAATGCTAAAATAATTGTCAATTAAACACGAAAGACACCCACCCGGCCAAGGTTAAAGGTGTCTTTTACCAAAAGCGGAGGTGTTGCCCCTGCCTGCTTTGCTGTTTTTATTTTAGAGTATGCAGGCCAAAATGTCAACTCCCTGCCGCTTAAAATTTTAGAGTGGAGGGAATTTTAATGGGACAGGCGTTGAGGAATTTAGAATTATACTACCAAAAGACAGAAGTCAAACATCGAAAACAACATAGAATACATCTAAATTACATAGAAAATAACCATACTTATAATAATAATGATGATTATGATCTTTATGTTTTAATTAATAAAAGTAATGCACTTAAATATTATCTAAATAGGAACATGGAAAAGAAGGTAGAAAACATGGAACCAAATCAAGACAAACTATTAACCATACCAGAAGCAGCCGAATACTGTGGCCTGCGCTCAGATAAAACTATTCGCAATTGGATTAAGGCAGGCATGCCATTCGTTGAAGTGCCGGGAAAAACCTATCCAAAGAAGTTGGTTTCTATCTTAAACTTGGATAATTGGAGAAGCGGTAAGATAGAAACTAAGATAGAAAACAAGAATTTTGCAAACTTAGAAAACACCGAACCTGTGGATAACTTAATCGACAAAGAAATTTTGACAGTTGAACCGGAAAAATATTCTCCGCAAAATCAGCAACCAATAAAAATTATTGACGTTGGCCGTAACTACATGGCAGAGGTTGAAGAAAAAATAAGTTTAGCCTTGTCTGAGCAGAGAGAATTTTTTACTGCTGCCCTGGTCAGCATTGAAAAGAAACAGGAAATAGAACGGCAGGAGAATAAGATCGTCATTGACACCATAGCAAATGAAAATGCCCAACTCCACAAAAAAGTTGAGCATCTTATTAGTCGTGTTCAGCGTACCGAAGAATTTATCGAGCGACAGGAGAATAAATTGCCGTGGTGGAGGAAGTTGTTTAATCTCTAGCATCAAAGAGACTAACAATATAGTCCTGATCATCCGGACTTGACCAACACATTCCGCAATCTTCACATGGACCTATTCCTAATATACAAGCAGTTTTTTTTGCTTAAGGTAATCTCTTACCAGTACATATATGCGCATTTCACTAAGCATGACGCTTGCAATTTTCGTATTATCCATATTCCTAACCCCCTACAATTTACTTGTCAATCGGTTAATCCCATACAGCAAGCAAGTCTAACAATATTAGGATGATTGCCGTTATGAAAAACCTGCTTACCGTATTTATTACAAACGTGAATAGGATATTTTTCTCCATTTCTTTTCGCAATTTTCTGCTGCTGCTCGGTAAGGGAAAGATACTCGCAGTTTCCGCAAAATTTATTACTCAACGATTAACCTCCTTCAATGTGGTAGGCAATACGGGAGAAACTTCCCTGTATCTCCCTTCGCAATTCCAAAAAGTATTATTATCAGTTAGATGTGGTTTGTTTTCAAATGCTAACCAACCCATTTGATCGTCATAGGCAATATACTTCGCCCACTCCGGTATAGAGTAGAATTGTATTTGATTATTCACACTTACCACCCACCTTCCCGAGCGACTCCCCCATCGTCCTCGACTATGCGTTCTTGTCTGTCGGGATGTGGTGCTGCACAATCAAAGCAGACAATTTCTTTAATAAATGGGGCAAAGAAAACTTTTTCACCGCTAAATAATATTTTACCGCACGCCTGGCAGTTACGGATTGATGTTGTTTTCATTTTACACCTCCATATATTCATCGTTAAGTATTTCTGTATGTCTATCTGAATATTTAACCCCACACTGAGGACAGAAGTTGTTTTTCAATTCAATAATTCTGCACCCCTTTTCCGCATTTCTCAACCAGACATGAGTAAATTCAGCGGTAACAACTCTCAGGACATTGTTTTCGCTATAAACATCAGAAGCATTAATCAGACATTTGCAGTTAGGTTTTTTATTTTCATCGTAAATATTACTCATTCCTCTACCTCCCCACATTTCTCACATTTACCCTCTGCCCTCTCCGCAGCGGTCAACTTTCTACCGCACCCAAGGCAGTATTCCGGTTCTGTTTTGGTGTAGTCGAAGGGCATTTACTTACTCTCCCAACATTCCTTGTGATAACCATAACTAAAATCTTTACCGTTACCACAGCAGTGTTGAAACATTTCATTTTCAGAAACATGTCTACAGTCACGGCATCTTTTAGCCTTTTGTATGTCAAAACTAAAACTATGGCACTTTTGATTATTAATAACAACATCATCCTTAGAACAAAGATGGTTTTTAGAATAAATACAGTAAGTCTCGCTACATTTTATGAATGACACTCTACTCCCTCCCCTCCGTCAATAATCCGCTTAATCTGCCTGAGTTGATCGAGAGTGAGTTTTGGTTTGCCGTAATGATCGAAGTGTTTACGTATAACGGAGTTTAATTCCTCGCTCTCCCTCTCGTCAAGAATATCCTGTATAGATAGGTAAACTTCCCAATCAGGAGAATAAGTTGTGACATTGAACATAGTTTTTAGGCTAAACTTAGTAGCAAAGTCCTCTCTTTCGCCAGACTTACAAGCATAAAAATATTTGCGACCAACCTTAGTAATAACACATTCTCGTATCTCGCTACCATATCTTAGCGCATTATTGATCGGTTTAAGATAAACCTTCTGACCTACTTCCATTAGTCAACCTCCTTACTATGCTTATACGTCCTCACAAAATAATTCAAACCGGTTGCAAATCCAGAAATAAAACCTGCACCAACACCAAGCAAAAGCCAACCCCAAGTCATTAGTCAACCTCCCCACCCAGCAGGTATTTATGTTCATGGATATTTCCAATGACCCTCATTTTTACGCCCCTATTCCATTCAGGCCATTGGTATCCTTTTGTTCTCCATTGAAGTCTGAATTTAGCGTCTGCCTTTTCCCAGACAACCTCAAAATAAAATCCCTCTTCTTCTTCTAAAATATCACCCTCAAAAATCATCTGACCTTCGGGAAACTCAGTTGTTCTCTTGCTATCCCTTAGACCGGAAAACTGACCTAATGTCTCAGGGTCTATGATAGTGCTTTTTAACTGTGAAAATGTCTTATTTTCGTTATTTTCCAATAGAAGCCAAGAATTCACACCGTCACTATAAACACCTGTACCGTAGACAAATTCACGTTCTTGCTTAGGATATTTCTTAGGGAATTGTTCGTGCGCTAAATCCCTCTGTTTGCCGCGAAAAATAATTTCTCTCATTAACCCTTCTCCTTCCTACCGCTAAAATACTTCCTACCAATCGCAACTCCAGATACGCAGACAATGGTGATTATGGTGATAAGGTGAATCCACTTCAATTGACTTCATCCCCTTCCTTAATTTCCTCAGCAACGATAACCATAGTTTTGTACCATTCGCAAACAGTTTTGCACTTAACGCAATGGTCGTCATATATGGTTCTACTGACACACGGTACTAAGGTTAGAAATTTACGGGTATTAAAAATTAACTTAGCAATACGTCTGCGCTCTACTTCTACCGCTAATTCAATTCTCTCACAACCCTCACAGTGTGGAGGTTTACAATTAAGGCAAAACTTCTGTGGTCCGCTAGTAGGTATGTATTCCTTGCCACACTTGATACAAATTTTAGGTTCGTGTTTTCTCAATTAACCTTACTCCCTCTCTGTCACAGCACATAACGCCGCCTTACAAATTGCCTCCGGTACATTATCAGCTAACGCCCAATGTTTGCCGCAAACCCTCTGAGATATGTCTGGTTTTATTATATTAAAACCGTGAATAACATCATCCGTCACGACAGCATACCAACCATCTTCCGAACAGATAATACTTATCCGCATCATAGTCATTATCGGTAACGCTGACTTAATTTCGGTGCTATAGTGTGGCAGATAACTTAAATCCTGTCGAACCATTTTTAACTCATGGTATATTTTATCCTTGCCCCAATCAAAAACATTTTCAGCGACTAGAGCATCTAATTCGCGACCAGGTTTCATTGCTATGATTTGATCTTTGGTCAATTGTTTTCCTCCTTTTTTATCTCCGAAAATCCAATCAATATTTCACGTCCGGCGTAATCAAGCGCCTTTAACCTTTTAGCTAATCCCTGCGCTATTCTCATACCCTGACCTGTACCACCATAGTTAGGTTTATTACTCGGAAATGCCAGAACAGCGACCGCATCATGCACAATGCCATAATTCCTTGCCTGCAACTTAAATGTTCCTTGCCTTAATGACCTACTATGCGGATGATAACGATAAACCGATTCAGTCCATTCCGTATGTATTTTGGGGTTATATATTTCTATTTTATTACCCTTCTTAATCGCCTGTCGCTCATAACTACCCCAAGGCAATACAACAAATACGACATTAGGATTAATCTTATTTACTTCATCCATAGCAATCTGATCAATACCCTTACACCCGCCGGTCTTAATACCGAAACCACGATTAACTAAATCACGCACATATTCACGACAAATACTTTCTTGAATAGCGGTAGGTTTCTGACTACCTATGACCGCAACACATTTCATGCTGTTAATTGGAGCAACCTCCTTATCCTTCGGCAACAACTTAACATCAAACCTCCACCTATAAGCATCCTTACCTATTTTATCAAAGAGTTTTTTCTCTGCCTTTAACTTAGTAGGTTCGCATATGCCGAATTGAAATTCCTTTCTCATTGAGTTATATATTCCGTACATTTGTGGCAAGTTAGTTTTCCTCCTTAATGCTGAAATATAAATCCAGGTTCAATGTCAGGTTCTTTACCTCTAGCAAACCACAAATCTGTAGTACCGGAACCGCCCATATCGACATACTCAACGGTAACGATAGTGTATTGTCTGCCATGAAGAGCGTCGTTTGCACTTAAATTCCACTCTTTATTGGCATCTACTTCACGTTTGCCCAAAACTTTTGTAACGTGAGCATCTATTAGGTTCATTGGTTTTCCTCCTTCTTCGCTTTCTCCGCAAACAATCTCCGCTGTTCCTCATGCTTCTTGCTTACGCCAGAAATCAACAACTCTTTCGCATATATACCCTTATGGCAATGAGGACAGGAAGGCAACATATCCCTTCTGTAAATCTTCTCTAGCTCACGCATTGCTAATAGATGTGGTTTATAATCTACTATCTGCTGCCGTACCGCTAAAAGATTGTTTACTTCTTCCTCTATTCGCTCATAGTGCATAGCAATATCAAACAAGGCATTATAGGGATGGACAATCGCCCCACACTCTTGACACGATATTTCTCTGTTCTGAGTGTCGATGTAAAACTTACGGTTACGGCAGGTGCATTTCTTATTCTTATCCATGATAATTCGGAGAGTTGAAATTGGGATTATTTTATCTGGTAGTTTATCGCTCACTGGTTTCCTCCTTAACTTTCTTTGGCTTAATATCTCTGTCACTATATTCAATACATCTTTCAAATAAATCTTTATTATCTTCGGAGCAATAATGACAGGAACCATCCATGCCGTCAGGACTACCAAAACTCTCACATCTTTTAGTGTCGCTGAGTTGACTGCAACCAAATTCACTATCTTGACACTCGCAATCTCCGCAGGTAATAAAATCATCAGACATTTCCCTACCTCCTTTTCTTCAACCATTCATCAATAATACGGCGTATCAACTCAGAGACTTTCAACTTCTGTTTTTCCGCTTCCCCCTTTAGTTTCTCGTATCTTTCATCATCCATAAAAATATTACGGCGTTTCAATATTTATCACCTCACATATATTATATACCGTTTAGATATACAATGCAATACTTTTCTACCGTATCCAGCACAAATGTACCGAAAAAAAATAACCCTTTCGGGTTACAAGCTTTCCTATTCCTGAGTTAACTTAATTCCCTCTAATTCTTCATCCGACATAATATCAACAAAAGCATCGCACATATTGAGCAGCGCAAAACATACGTTCATTATCCTGTCGAATTTTTCTTCAATGTCTATGTCTGCGAATTCTAATTCGTTTATTTTTTCCTCAGTAAATTGTGAAAATTTCTCAAATTCTTCTCTTTTCATACAAAAACAACTCCTTTTAAATTATTCGTCACGCTAATCGTTCTCCGTTCGTTTATCTACTCGCACCCCTACATATCTAGAGAACGAATAACACTCTAAAAAGTCAGCAAATACGGTAAAATGGACAAGCATAAAATTCCGGTATATAATCAGGAGGAACAACTGATTATATCAGCAGCGCGAAACGTGGACAAGTTGACTGACTGATTGACCGCATAACCGGCCAACTCATTAATTAACGAACTTCCCGAAGTCAATTATCTCCTGCACTTTACTAACAATAATATCCAATCCTAGAAATACAACTAATAGCAGTATCATTTGCCCTATACTTCTTCTATTTGTCACCTTACATACTATGAAACCAATTAGACCAATCAACGCCAACAGCATCAACTCAGGCAGACATACACAGACAATGACAAAAACTATAACCTGTATAATCGTAAACATAGTATCACCTACACAAATATTCTTGATACGTGATCTAGTAAATCTAAGGCAACCCCGATAACTAATATTATGGCCAGAAATGTTGCTACTATTTTTATTACGGCACAAAAGTTACCCTTACCGACAGCACCGGCAACCATTTCAGCAACCCAACTACCAACCGCTATTACCATAAGAATGACTATCTTATTACCAACACCACCCCAACCAAAGGTATTTGCCATCGTGTTACGCAAACCTTCTGATAATGCAAACGCAACCGTTGGAGATAATAATAACCCAATTATCGCCGCAATATACTTCACTCCAAAACCTCCCGGCGTAAGTTATTTATTAAACCATCTCTCATTAACTCTTGTTTTTAGTGCTTGCTTATCTAGATCACGCTTAACAACCTCATAGTCTCTCCCTAAAAAATCAATCAGTCTATCTATATTGACTTTTTCATCACTAGCTAATTTTTTATAGAAATCTCCCCATGATGTTTCGTGTCCAAAACCTGTTTCAACCCATTCTTTAGTTGTACTTTTATCTTTAATAATAACGTCTGGACAATCAAACCAACTTCCACTTTCCTCTATATATTCTACAACGGTAACTTCGTATATTTTGCCTTTTTCATTTGTGATAATTTCATATGTGGTACAGTTCTTACTCTTATCTTTACGAACAATAACGTCATGTCTGTCTATACTAATTAAGCCAGATATGGACATAAAAGCTACCATAATTAGGCCAATCACTTTTGTAGCAGCAGGTACTTGTATAAGCATAATTAACTTAAACCTCCCTTATTACCATAACCTCTTTTCTTAAATCTCCCACAATATAACTTTTAAACTCCAGTCCGTTTTTATTCTCCGACTTAATTAACTTATTAATTTCCTTTAATTTGCGCTCGTCATTCGTGACCAATAAAACAGCAGGAAATCTCTTGGTGCTTTTAACCCACCACTGATCCGGTAAATTATCATACAACTTATTGTATTTACGGACCTTATCAAATTCATTGCCGGGATGATGAATATCCATTTCGATAAATAGAAACCTAAAACTACCCGTGATTGTGTTTTTGATAGCAATAAAACTATCTGCAATTAGTATTTTCATGTCATAATTAAAATCTACGGAGTAAATTTCTTCCCATGACTTTAAGTTTCGCTCTATCCAAATAACCGCCCAATTAAGTAAAACGGTATGTTCTATCTGTTTAATTTCCTTATGAAAGTAGGCATAAGGTTCTTCCAGCGAATAGCGGAAACGCCGTAACCTTAATTGGTCAGTTAACCTCTTTAATCTCTGCTGACTCTTCCTTTTGCCGGATGCGGTTAATGGGAATAGTAATACCTGCACTTGTTCGGCATTAAGGCATTTATGACTACCTACACGCCATACAACAGCGTTATCGCGGCAATAACCGTGTTTTCTGTGCGACATTGCACCACTCACTAAAAACATCCATATCCCTGCCCTTCAATAGATTTTTTGCCTGTTTGACCGGCAGGTGCATTGTCTGGACTTCCTTTGTATCCATACCGAATTTATAGATCGCTCTACCTTTTATCCCTGGCAAGTGTGCGGCAAGTGAACAAGTTTCACCTAACACCATGCGACTATTTAATTCATCGGCAACTTGAAAGCACAATCGGGCCTGGAACATTGCCCGGGTGTCACCCGGTAAAACTTTTGTTGAAGGTCTTTGTGTTGCCGCTACTACTGATATTCCAACCGCCCGGGCAAGTCGGGTTATGCGGTCAACTAACTTGATTGTATCTTTGCAGGATATTTCCGCTAATTCATCGATCACGACAACAATAAAAGGCAATGGTTCTTTTGCTGTTTTGTTATAGTCCTGGATTTTAACTACCTTTGCCTTTTCAAGCGTTCTTATGCGCTGCTCCATGCCTTTTTCGATAGACTGCATCAACAACAATGCTTCTTCCTCTGTCTTTGCTAATGCCGCATAATCCTTTAGGTAGGCAAATTCTAACCGCTTTAAGTCGATAATGCCTATTCGTGCTACTGGCAGTAGGGAGTTAATTAAAACGTGCAGGAAATTAGATTTACCATACCCCGGCACTCCGGCAATAAGTAAGTGTGGAGATTCTTCAAGCGGTAGCACCTCTAACCCCTGCTTACTAATGCCAACAGGTATAGGTAAATCTAGTTTGCCACTATAATCCCAAATGTATTCTAACTTACTAGGTATCTCGTTAGTGTTTATGTTCATGTGCAAAAACCTCCCCTTTTTAGTCATTTCAACATTCAATCCGGTAGCATCCTCGAAGTAGTCCTGCTGATTTTTAAGAGTGCTGAAATTTGTACCAGGGCGCATAGTAAATATCATGTGCCAACCTGTAGGAGTTTTCTTAATCCCCTTCCTTATTGGCAATATACGGGGTTTATCCGGTGGATAAAGTATGTCGATAGTGTCTAGTATGGTTGCAGGTATTTCGTTGCCTTTACGGTGTCTGTAGGCTATTTTTAGGGCATCTATACCATCGGCAAGAAGGTTCTGTTTTTGTTTTTTCTTCATAAATCACACCTCCGACAGCAATGTCTTTCTACGTCTCTAATAAATACTTTTTCTGCTCCACACACTTTACAATATTCAAAAGATAGGCATGATTCTGAGCAATTCCCGTCAATGTCTATAAAAAAATCATCATCATGTAAGTATTTCCATAAATGACAAAATCCTTCTGCGTTTTCAGTGCAATTTCTATATTCACAAAAACCTTCTAATATAAATCTATCAACGTCTGTTATTTTGGTCATTCAATACACCTCCGTTCGCTATGCTGTTCGTTAAGTTTATGCAGGGTGAATTTGTCCATATTTCAGGTAAGTTTTAGGGAAAATAGTTGAAATGTATTTTGGATGGTGGTATAATGTCTTAACAGATCCCACTACGCCTCTTGTATGTTACGTATCGTACAGACAATGCTTACCAGGGTGGGACATTTACTGTGAAGTAGTTTAGTAGGTAGAGTGGTTGACTGTTAATCAACTTGTCGTAGGTTCGAGACCTACCTTCACAGCCAGTAACCCCTAAGAAGGGTAGATAGGTCTTGATCGGACTCGACCGATTTTAATAAATCATTCTTTTGACAGCATGTGCTAAATGCTGTTTTTTTCTGTCACTGGTCAGGTAAATTTACGTAAAACAGTTGAAAGTGTTTTTAAATGATGGTATAATGTTTATGTACTTAGCAGGCACTTGTTCTATAACCGAACTGCGGGCGTGGTTAGAGGTGCAGAGATAATCTGTGACACAAAGGTTATGGAAAATTAAGCGGTGGTGGAATAAGACACTACGAAAGAAGTGCGGAATCCAAGACAGTTTTACTGCTCCGTACATGCAAGATGAAATTTCTTGCCCGCTTAAAACGACAACAACGGTCAGACATAATAAACTGCCGGATCACTCCATGGAAGCGGTTACACCAAACGGCAGACACAACCCAAGAGATGCAGGCGCAGGCATTGAGGGTGGGCAAACTCTCCTATTAATTTAGGGGAGTTTTGTTTTAATGGAGGGGGAGTGGAGATAATTAATGATTTTCAAAAGATGAAACTTTATAAACTGAAAATACATGGAGAAAATATCAAGGAAGCGAGAGAGTCGAGAGGGTTTTATAAAAGGGAGTTGGCTGAAAAGTTAAATATATCTACTTTTCAACTGAACGAATATGAGATTGATAAAAAACCTATACCTGAGTCGCTACTTCACTACCGCACATAAATACTTGACTTTCCAATTAGATTTTTCTACAAGAAACCAACTTATACTGAATTTTTAAAAGGTCCAATATTTATGTGCGGTAGTGATGGCTGTTCTGTTATGATTAACGGGAAGTGGTATGATGGTGAATGATTATACCAAAAAAAAAGAGGTCAGACCGTGGAAGGTTGACCTTTGTTTGTAGATATACTTCGGATTATTTTATGCTAGTAAGACAATCAGAAGATGTATTATAGTTATTCTACATCAAACATTATTTATCCTGCATACGGTATGAGTTTGCTGTAAACGGTTGAATTTTTATTTGCTTGGTAGTATAATTGAATGACTAATAGAGAACTATGGAGGGATAAGATAATGGATAAATATATCGGAGTTAAAATTATTGAAGCAGGACCAATGACAGCGGAAGTAGCAGGAGTAACTCTACAAAGACCTATTGACACTTCCAATGCAGACAGCGAGGGTAATGGGTATTTAGTAAAGTATCCCGATGGATATGTAAGTTGGTCGCCTAAAAAACAATTCGACGAAGCGTATCGCAAAACTAACGGCATGACATTTGGATTGGCAATAGAAGCCATGAAGCAAGGATTTAAGGTTGCTCGTTCTGGTTGGAATGGTAAAGGTATGTTTATCGTCTATCAGAAAGGTTATCCGCAGGGCATACCGTGTAACGCTCAAACTGCAAAAGCATGGGGCATGACTGAAGGTGACTTGTTTAAATGTGAACCGTACCTTCAAATGAAAATGGCAACAGGATCGCATTTCATGTATACACCCAACACCCTTGATGTGCTTGCCGATGATTGGGAAATAGTCAACTAACAACACACAAACTCTCTCTAACTGAGGGAGTTTTTTATTTCCCCATAAACTGTATACAGTATACCTATACCTAAAACGGTTGCAATATAATTAACTGAGTGGTATAATATCTACATCAACCGCTACGCCTCTGTCATCTCGTGACAAGCGCACACGGCGGTTACTCCGACAATCTGATACGAAAGGAAGTGACTTCCTCCGTGGACAAATAGTTTTTGTTGAATCTAATAGTGCCATCACGTTGAAAAATTTTAGCCTTTTAGACGGACGCCAAAAGCGTTCTTTTTTTTGCGCAAAAATAAAAACCCGGCAACCATAAAGGTCACCGGGGTATAAAAAGTTAATTCGCGTTATTGTAGTTTAACCGTTTTCTCGGTATCCTTATTCGTTTCCGCACCTAGATTATTGTAGATCATCCTGCCACCAGTCGCCAAACCTATACTTGTGCCGAAAATAAATATCAGTTCCTTTATGTTGTCTAGCGGTTTACCGATTAGACAGGTATATAGATATGTAGTCAGACATACTGCCATACACCCAGCAAAAAACCAATCCATCTTAGTGAATTCTTTCATGCTATCACCTCACCTTTAAGTCAAAAACAATATAAGTTATCTGTACATCGTGATTTTTCCACATTTCCCTTGCCCAAATTTCCAGGCTATACTTATATTCACCAAAAATCCACATAGCTTTTTCTATCTCTGTATTAAATGTCATATAAGTATATCCTTCATGGGGGTTTTGTTGGTTATCGTTACTACTGGTATAATATTCGCTATTTTCATCTATCTTGTAGATACTATTAGCACATGCCCATGCCAAAATTGAAACTTCGGAACATATTTTAGGTTCTGCGTGACCAATTATTTCGTAACCGTTATTATAAAGTTTAATCTGGATAATTCAAATCACCTACCTAACGAATCTTCAAATCAAACGCTAACACAATACCATAAGCAATCTCGTTAGCCAACTTATTAAGGAATACCGAATCCTTTAAAAACTCCGCATCCTTCTTATTGTCGATAAACCCGTTTTCAATCAACATGGCGGGTATCCCTGCCTCCTGCATCTTCCGCAACACATAGAAATTGGCACGTTTCTTACCTCTGTCCGGCATATTGTTTTTAGTAAATACCGGGGCCGTATTATCGTGAATAATGTTACGTATTAAATCAGTTATCCTGCTGGCCTTATTGTGTACGAAACTTTCAAAACCAGTTCCCTTGCCGGCATTTGTGTGGATACTAAGGAAGAAGTCTGCTTTCAGTTTAATTGCTTCTCTGACAGGTATGGTTAATTCGTCCGATGCCGTTGACCTTGGATTAGTACAGGACGGTTGCAGCACCATGACTTGAACGCTATACTTAGCCAACTTCTCTTTGATTTTATTGGCAACTACCCAGTTTAGATTTTTTTCTAATAGACCATTTCCTACTGCTCCGGGATCTGAACCGCCATGACCAGGATCTAAAACAATTAATTCGTTATTAGAAATCAGCACTCCAACCACCTCCTACTCCTTAAAATTCTTTTTAATCAAAGCTAACCTCTTATCTCCGATGCCTCTAATTAAATCCAACTCTTTCAATATAATAGGTTTATGTTTCTGCCGATACTCAACTATTCTCTCGGTCAACACCGGACCTATACCCTTAATACTGACCAGTTCTGACCGGAGTTGATTGTCGGTTAACTGGTTAATATCTTTTTTCTCATTAACGGCATAACATATTGACGATATTGCGACTATCCCAATAATTAAAAACAGCGCAAGTAGTTTTAGATGTTTCATGCTCTCATGTCCTCATGAAATTAATCAGGACAACCACAAGAGTTAACAAACTACTGCCCAATGCACCAACCATCCATTTAAGAACCTGCTGCTGCATTTGCTTAATTTCTTTTATATCATCCATGTGTGAGTCCACCTTTGCTTCAACTTTAGTGACTCGATTCTCTAATTCCCTAAACCTTTCACCTGTCTCCATCGGTATCCACCCCTATCTATGGGATTTACTTACTTGCGTATACCGCAAAAGTAATGTTATTCTGGCAGAGCAGGCACAGGGGCGCAATCCCTGTGAGACCGTCTATCTATGGGTGACGGTCTGCCTGCTAGTTTTTACGACGATATTTAATTAATTATAACATATTTGTAGTAATTTTTCTGTAATGGGTAAAATAAAACACCCCGGAGGGGTGCTATGAAATCTCGTATGAGACAAAGGTTATATTGCTCGGCAAACTACATTTCAAGTTTTTAGCAACCGCTACGCCCTCAGAGCAATCATAGAAATCCATGTACCTTAGTAGTTGCTTTAAATCAGTATCTTTAAAAGAGTGAAGTTTTACCTCTACAGGCGTATAATAACCATTCTTTAGTAGCCAAAAATCAGGAATGTGTTTTTTGTCGTTCTTACGTTTAACTATCTCGAAATCAGTACCCAATACATTCCTAAAGTTTTCTTTAAACCATCCACAAACATCAACTTCCTTTATCCTACTATTCAAGAAATTTCTCATTACCGTTTCTCTAATAGAATAAAGCAAGAAAGGCGTTTCATGTTTTTTATCAAAAATTTCTGTAGCCAAATCAATTATTTTTAGGTTGCGATCCAATAAATCAGGATCCCTAAGAGAAAGTAGCATAGCGGTTTCTAATAGTCCAATGGCATCAACGTGTGTATTTTTATACAACAACATATCGTTACTCAGTTCAATATCTAATATCTCCGCTACACTACGACTACTTACAACCGGCACACCCTTTAAACAAGTAACACCAAAATCACTCATAATAACCAAATCGTTCATGCTACCCCTCCCACTATCTTATTCAACCGCAATCCATCACGCATACCCTGTTCATAGGCTAAACGAGTTTCGCAAACCTGCCTACGAGTATAAGCATCAAGTAACTGATTAAGTAGGAATTCGTTACCATCGCTCAATAGTGGGATTAATTTATTGCGAATATCGTTTAACCTGTCCATCGCCTCGACATACTCAGCATCCTTCTGTCGTGCCGATACGATTGCATCACTCGCCCGGTCAGAGCATAACTCCGCAAAACATTCTTTGAAACTTTTTTCCATATCTCTGCCTCCCTGTATTTATGTTAATTCTATTGACTTTATTGTATAATATACGACCTTTAATGTCAATACTTATGTGTATAAAATATCAAATTCAGTTGCTTTTATTTGTGCATCGTTGTATAATATACTTCATGGAGGTGTATCGAAGTTGATAAAATTTAATTTAGACAAAATTATGTTCGACAGAGATAGAATGAAAGTTCCTAAACTACACGAGTTAAGCGGAGTTAATAAGAATACTCTGTATGCAATGTATAACGGAAACATCACCAGAATTGACGTGTCGGTAATAGATAGAATTTGTACTGCCCTTAAATGTCACCCAGGCGACTTACTAGAATACGTGTCGGACGAAAAATAACCACATCGATTAAGATGTGGTTATTTTTTATTACCCTCGCCTAGACATACCCCGCCTCACCATACCTATCCCCGCCGGGACACTCCATTCCGGACCCGACCCCTCCACTCCAAAACTCGTATTATTTAACTTATCTCATCAGCGCAGGACAGTCACCTCCTGCGAACAGGGTTTTACCCCTGTTTCAATAATATCGTCCTATCTTACCTCGCCCTACCTAACCGCACCACGCCGGTCCCCAACTCACCACACCTAAACATATCTCTCCACTCCAAATCAGTCCCCGCCGCATATATATTAATCACCCCAAACTAACTCCCGCCAATTCGGAGGAATAATACCATCCTTAAGTGCTTTACTAATCATCCCCCTATGCCGCCCATCATCACGCAAAACATGACAGCAACGACATAGAGTTCTAAGATTGTTTAGTTTATTGGTTCCTAGTTTACCAGAACGAATATGATCTATGTGACATTTATTTAAGTCAACTGGTTCGTGACAGTGTTTACATTTACCTCCGTCACGATTCCAGACTATTATCCTTAACTTTTGCCATATTTCTTTAGGAGGTCTTTTCCTTGGCATTATCTTCCTCCTGTATTTCAAAAGATAACACTTCAAACCTTCCGTATCCCACAGAGCGACCATCACCAATGCCGGATAACTTACCTGCATCAATAATGGCTGCGTGCATTTCCTGGCGACTAACAACCGTCTTGTCAAACATTATCGAAAATTTACATTCCCATCCATGACAAGTTGCAACGCGATAACGAATGTTTCTTGCCTTGGTTGACGGATTACGTACTGAGCGAACGTCAATATAAACCAATTCTTCGTCAGCATTGTAATACTTATGCGGTTTTTCGTGAATATCTTCCGGTAGGTGTCTGTTAATCAAAACCTTATCATCGAGTACCTGCAATGTTGCTGATACCATGCTTTGAATTGAACCCTTACCCTTCTTAATAAACTTAGCACCTGCAATATAGGTTCCGAAAAAATAAGAACCAGGCAAATATAGTTGTCCACTCTTGGTTGCTACATAAGTTTTGCGCCATTCCTCCGGATCGTGTCCGGCAACTCCTGTCCTCTCCTGTTTTTCAAGCGGCAGAGAATCAGGACCAAATACATGCCATAACAGAGGTCTAATTCCTTTTATTTCGATTGTTGCCGTTAAAATGTTTTTGCCCATGCCCAACCTCCTATATACAATCTATAACATCTTATATATTATTATAACATATTGAATTTACAAGTCAATGAAATTATATTTGTTTTGTCAAATATTTTTTGATATACTAATATAAATATATAAGATAGAATAATATGTTTTAGGAGGTACATTCACAATGGTTAGTTATAAACTATTTCAAAAAATACTGATTGATAGAAATATAAAGAAACAAGATATAATGAAACAAGCTAAAATATCTGGCGGTACTATGGCCAAATTAAACACAAATCAATATGTTTCCCTGGAAGTTATAGAGCGTCTATGCTTTGCATTAGAATGTAACCCAGGAGAAATATTGGAGTTTGTTGATAAAAATTAAGGGAGGTTGAATGTTATTGATGATTAAAATTCTACGTTGGGCATTTATCTACACAATTTTTACAATGTGCTTTGGTAGTATGGTGGCTTTTATCGTAATCCCCGACAAACCGCTATGGTTATTATTTGTCCTTGGTTCGGTTGGTTATGGCGGTTATTGGTGGGCAAACCATCCACCTAAATGTATACTTTTAAAAGAGGATGAGGAACCACCCTACTAAGTGGTTCCCTTTATTTTTTAGCCGAATTAATGCGTTCCATTACACTTGATGCTATAGTATTTCTCCGCTTATTCAATTCGTCCAACCTCTTTCGCTTAATGTCACTATTGATTTTGGGGTTGTTTTCAACTTGTCGCATAATCTTAGTAATTTTTCCTATATCGTCCGTTGCCTTCGTTACAAACCTTAATTCTGCCTTGCCTTTAAAAGAGTTTTTCCCTATTTCAGCAGAACCTTTTTCTCGCATAAGTTTATCTCTTAACTTATATAAGTCTGTCATTGACTGACCACTTCCTGTATCGCTAACCAATAATGCTTTAACTATCGGCAACTCGCTCGGTTTTCTGGTTGGTTTGTTTTTTTCGTCAACCATTCCTGTACTTTCTAGTATCTGATCCATTGCGCCGGTAGCAAGCGAACCAAGTCCAGCAGTAAGTCCGCGAATAGTGTTATCAATAATACGTGGGGAACCGAAGTTTTTAAACGTACCTTCGCCACCCGTCACACTGTCTATTTCTTTTCCTATTTTTTTTGCTACCTCGGAGGTGTTAGTATCGTACTGGTCTGAGAAATTAATAAACTGTTCTCGTTGCGGTATAATTGGTCCTTGACGGAAGAATGAATAGTTTGCCATACCCTCAATTAACGGTATTATGCCGGTAATCATGGTTGGTATAGACATTGTTCCGAATGTTTCCCTGATATATCCATCAAAAGCATCCGGATCGTTATCCTCAACATATTTCATCATCCGTTCAACTGAGTTAGCAAAAACAGGTGCTAGGTCAAACGGTTTAGGTATCCTTGCTACCTGATCGGTTCCAGGTATAGGCATTAGCCAAAAACTACTTTTAAGCCAGTTGGGGGCATCTGCGATTAATTCCTTCTGCTTATCGTTAGCCATATTTTTCTGCATCAAATAGACTCCGACAGTTGGCAATGAGATAGAAGTTATCGCTTTAGCAGTAAAACCAGTTGGATTTTCCTTGAACGCTCTAATAAGTTTCGACTTACCTTGAATGTTTGCATTTAGAAAAGCAACAATTTTATTAGCCTCACGAACAGAACTTCCGGCACGAGAGAAGTCCATAACGTCTCTCGCTCTATACGCCGCCTCAGGTCTACTTACCACACTTCTGAGTGCCGCCCTATACTCGCCTAATTTAGTTGCTGTTTCTGTGGTATCGGCAATTCCCCTAAGCACTTTTATTAGAGACTTTCCACTTGCAATATCGACGAATTTGTCCTTAATCGTCCCTTTACTAATTTCCTTTAGTGCCTGTTGTTGCAGTTTTCTATCCATAGAAAGTATGTTGCCATAACCGCCATTATCGGCTAAAAAATTATCATATAGTCCTTTTGGCTTAACAATTCCAACTCCTTTAACATTAATACCCTTACCCTTGGTTAGTGCCTCAAAAAAAGCAACCGGAAAATCAGTTATAGGGTTAAATCCTGATTTAGAAGTAACGAACGCTGAAACAACATCACGCACAGGGTTTCTAAAACTAAACTCAGGTGTCAGAGTAGCACCTGCCCTTAATAATGATGCAGGTTTCTGTAATAGTCGAACTAAAAAGTTACTACTCTCTTTATCAAGAGACTTCAGTGCTTTATAAACGTCAGGTTGTACCTCGAAAAAAATCTTTTTACCGTTTTCTAAAAGATAGACAGTATTAAGTCTATCTTTATTTGCCCCAGGTGCTAATCTTTTAACGAATGTTCCGGTAGTATCATCAAGTGCCAGTTTTGCTACTTGTAGGGATACCTTATTTCTCTCTGCGGCATTGATACTTTGGTATGTGTTTTTAATTAATGATTCTAATGGGTCGATAACTTTTCTACTGGAACCCTTTAAACTTTTAATTGGCGAAGTAGCATTTACAAGTGAACTTCCTAGACCATTAGTAAAGTCAACTTTATTATCGTCAAAACTTCTAAAAAGGGGCATATAGTTTGACCATTTAGCCTTTAGTGTTGCTGGCAATGTTGCATCAATAACACCTGTTGTAGCTAGTTCGTCTAACAGTATGTCGTTATATTTAAGTAACTCCTGTCTCGCCGCCTCCATTTCTGGAGTTCCGTATTTGGTTATAACTGCATTAATTTCATCATCCGTAAATCCAGACTTAATTCCTGCGGCATTAACGTCTTTTGCGTGATGTGCCAAAGCGTAGTCGCCCAAGTCAGAAGTAGTAAATCCTTGGCTTTCAATACTCTCAATTGTAGGTTTCAGTTGCTTCTGTATAATATTATTTGCTCTGGTAGGTGATCCTCTAAATAGTCTTGCTGTTTTATAAAGGCTATTTTCTGCACTAGACAACTTGCCCCTAACATTCTTCTCAACCTTTTCGGCGGGTGCTAAATCGTCTATAAACTGAGTATTAAACTTATCTACCTTTTCAGAGAAGGTACCTTTTTTTTCAGTATCACGACTAACTTTTTCTCTAAATGATTCTGCCGTGTTGGGAGCAGCAACAGGTGGCGGCGTTTTTCTTAGCTTGCTTATTAGTTGTCCTGCACCTCTTAGAGCAACGTCACCACCTGCAAATATAGCGGCATCTGTCGCCGCTAACTTGGCTATGTCAGGCAAAGATTCGCCATTTAGCGTTGCTTCTGTACCACCATAAATGCCTCCTGCCGTTCCGCTTTTTAATGCCGCTTGGCCCAATTTTCCCAATGTTGATGTAGCAGGAGCAAGTCTTAATCCCCTATCAACCAATTTTCCAATGCCACCAATGGGAATTGTTGAACCGGAAACAAAACCGACTAAATTCCCTAAGTCACCAACTAAAGACTTAGGTTCTTGTTTTTCTCTCATTTCTTTCGTTGCGCCTGTGTTACCTAGTTTTTCGTCAAGCCAATCCTCGAATTTATTATATTGGCCAAATGTCATTGCTTGTCTACCTGCATTATTTATTATACTAGGAAGATTTATAATATCTTTACCAACATCCGATAAAGAGGGTCCTTCCGAACCAAAAGGTAAGCGTCCACCTAATTTTTCATCTAGTCTAAAATATGCACTTTTTCCCATATCATTATTAACTGCAGGAGATTTTGGGGCGACTGGCATTGCTGCCAGCCCCTGTCCTGCAATGTTTCCGTTCTCGTCAAAATCAAAAAATCCTCTACTTGACCTTGTTGCGGAAGGTGAATTGCTGGCTTTTTTACTACCGCCTAAATCTCCAAAAAAACCCATCTAATCACCCCACCTAGTAATTATAATTATCAACGTAATCCAAAACATCTTGAACCTTAATTCCATATTGAGCCAAACTTGCAGCATCGGAACGAACCATTTGCTTGATTTCTGCTGGTGACATTCCTTGTTGGTATGCGTTATCTATTGTTTGATATGCACTTCCTAAAGCATTATTTCTTACCTGTTCCTTATCTTCCTTGATTGATGCACCGCCGCCCAATTGATTATATAGCGGCAATAACTTAGCAGTTTCCCCAGTGAAGAATTCAGCAGGAGTTGTCCCAATAGATGTCAGTAACATATCAATAGCATCCTTACTATTTGCGCCTGACTTCTTCGCCGCAACCATCCACTCAGGATCGCTCAACAAAGAACTAACTGTATAATAACCGGGATACTTCAAGCTTTTTTGCATATTCTCTTTGTATCGACCAACCGCCTTATTAAGTAGGTCAGCAGTAGCGGCGTTTTGTCTCTCTCCTGCGGTACTACCTCTTACTTGTGCATTATTCAAGTCTCTCCGTAACGCATACTCCCTGTCGGCATTTCTAGCATCATATGTCGCCTGTCCTGTCGCCGGGTCTACTCCGGTTATGCCGGACAAGGTACTTCTACCTGTTAAAGTGTATTGCTTTGTCGTCGGGTCAATGCCGCTTAATCCTGCAAGTACGCTACGTGCCGATATTGTATTTTGTCCGTTGTAATTACCCGTCAATCCGGCCTCAGTAACGCCCCTCTGCCATTGTTGTTGATCTAAACTATCCCCACGTTCAGCTAATCCCTGTAGATAATTAACCATATTATTCCGTGTCTGTTGCTCAGAATTTAAGTCCCTGTCCATTAGTCCCTGAGCATACAGAAACGACTGATTCTGTAACTGTGCATCGAGTTCCTTCTGTGCTGCAAGTTCTGAGCTGGCTAAACCGGCCATTTGTTCGTCCCTGTTTTTGCCGATAAAGTCATACTTCTTATCGTACTCGCCTTGCATCTGTTTTCTTTGATAATTTGCTACACCACTACTACCCATGCCTCGATTTGCGATACTTGCAGAAAGACCCATGAGGGACTTACCTTCATTCTCCCTGGTTGTATCCATCGAATCTTTATAATTTAATCCCAACTGAGTGCGCTTATTACCAGTTTCAGTTTGTAGGGAATTTAGCCTTGCATCACGCAAACCACCATATAACTGCTCTCCCATGCCATAGTATTGACCAAACTTTGTAGGGTCTACTTGTGCTTTAGGTGCGCTTAGATAGGGACTGACAAGCGAATTAGGACCGTCTACCATAGCTTTGTTGTCTGCTCCGATAGTAAACCCTTGTCCCTCTCGGAGAGTTACGCCTCCCGGCAAACCGATTGTTCTGTCCTGTGCGTTCCACTGTGCGTTAGGGAATAAATTGCGAATCCATTGTTGAGCCATACCATCACCTCTTTAAGATAGTTTAAAAATTAAATTAGCCTGCAAAACGAGATATTGATTAGTGCCATCCGTTATTACGTTAGGATACACAAACCCGTCTATGGTCGTGGGTACGGCATATAACTCCTGACACGCCCCGACTACATAAGTGCCTGCCATATGAAGTCTCGGTTGTATCGTAAGTAATGCACCGTCAACTACTTTCTTAGTGAAGTAAGGCATTTCAAGTGTAGCGGTAGTGTCAGATGTAGGCTCATAAGTGTTATCTAGCCAATACCTACTATCATCCGTAATCGTATAACTAGCGAATGTGCCAGCATATCCAGTCGATCTACATAGGAAATTATACGTACCCTCGTAAGCGTAAAACCATGTGGCGTTAATTAGTGCTACCGTTGACTCTTTTGTACCTAGTGCTGATGAATTTGCTATATCCATAGTAGCGATAAATATAGAAGTTTCCGAAGTATAAAACTTTAGATAATGCTGACTTGTACCGCACTGTATAATTATTGCCCTTGTTGCTGTGGTACTCATTCCCGTATCACTTATAAGAGAAAACTCAGGGTTAACTAAGATAAAGTCTATCATTACTGCGAGAAGGGAATTTGCCAGTGTCCAACCCGTACCCGTTCCCGCCAAAAGAGCCGACCTTGCAGCCATTAAACCACCCCTAACTTACTAATGTAAATGTACTTTTACCTACAGGTACATCATAAGCGTTATTAAAAATTACTACAGGTATTACACCTACCGGATGAATTAACACCACCCCTCCCGTCACCGGATTAAAAGACACCGCACCCACACCTAAAGACTTAGGCCCATCTTGATAAAGCATAGGCCACTTACCCGTAAAGTCAGGGGTTATGTCCACATCATCAATGTAAACCGTACCGCCTGCTGTAAATTTAACATATATCTTACCGGGAGTTACGGATGTATCCACCCTAAATGTCCTATGACCTACAGACCAATCAGATGCAGAGGCATAGGTTATAGATGTTCCTATAGTCCCATTCTCGTCAGTTAGGGTTAATGTTGAGTTGTCAGATAGTTTATGTACACTTACCGTTACGGGACCACCCTTAGCCTTAAATGCTACCCTCGTATAAGGTGAGAACTCAGACCACCACGCAGGGTCAGCCATTCCCACACCTGCAACCTGTTCTTGCTGACACGCCTGACCATTAGTAAGTTTAAGGCTAAAATTACCGTTAAAAGTAGCAACTGGACTTACCACACCTGCTGACCAGTAGTGAGGTTTAAGATTTACCGGATTAAAACCCTCAAAACCACTATTCCAGCACTTATTAGGGTACATGCGAACAAACGCTGGATTTATTCCATACTTGTCTACAATAGTATCCATATTATTAGCTAAGAATAATTCCAGTATAGTTGCAGGTATTTCCAGTTTTACTTGTGTACTTGGGATAATAACAAAATCAATATCAACGGTTCCATCAACCGAACCTGACTTTGCCCCGGTTATGGTAATTGTTACTTCCCCTGCCGCTACTGCTGTTACTAAACCACCAGAATTTACCGTTGCAATTGCGGTATCACTAGAAGTATATGTTATCGTTGCATCGGACGGAGTTGCTGATATTGGCGTTAACTGCTTAGTATCGCCTACTTGCAATGTCTCATAAACTCCAGCACTATCAGGTACGGGAATATTCAAGTGGCGCAAATAACTAACAATAGCACGCATATTACCGTTTATTGCATCAATCAAATTCCTATTCCCCGGAGAATCACCATAATTTAATTGTACCGTCTTAGGTATTTTCATTACTTTAACGCCCCCACTACCGCAGTTATAGAACCACTTTTAAGACCGCTTATCCTGTCTGTAGTAGATAATCTCAGTGAATTGTTTCTACCCTTAGTGCCTGCTATTTTTACCTCAACCGTTTCCTGTACTCCAGTAGTAAACTCAGCAGTTATAGCAGATCCTTCTGCTCCCCGGTCACTTGTAGGGTAAACATCAATATCGAAATCATTAGTAGGTTCGGCAGTTAACCATAGTCGCTTAATTTTTGTTTTTCTGCCTAATGAACTTATTGAACCTATTACTAATTCAGAGGTAATACCCGTACCTAAATCAGTCAGACTGCCATCCAACTTAACTATCCGGTTATCGTTTAGGCCAAGGTGAACATACTCCCTGCCCGTCACCGCACCGAAAGCACCGGCGCAGTTAATCACAAACGGGTACTCATAGATAAACCAATCCTTTAGATCATAGACGAATACCGTTGTTTTGTTCGTAGGACTACCGGGCAGCACAAGCCAGAATTCGCCGCCATTTTCAAAAGCAAACGCATTTGTAAATGAATAATCGGAGAACAATTCCTCTACATTCTGACTAACGGGAACCGCTTCACTCCCGGAATAGGCGTATACTCTGAATTTGCCATCTTCCTGAGTTAACCATAGGCAGTAGTTACCAACCTTTGCCGCACACCTAACTTTATACATACCAATTTTCCCGACTTCGTCTATGCTGATATTGCTTTCGTCAGCAAAATAAACCCTGTAGTGTCTTCTCGGAGTTAAGACAAGCATATATCCATCTAATGAAATAGCATCCAAAACAGGTTCGGCAGCAGAACCGCTAACATCAAGCCAGAAATCCTCCGGCCAATATTCTGCACTAACATTTTTTGCATCGGTTTCGTCATATCCGCAAAAATATATTCTGTTTGGGTAAGCTGAGTTTAAACCCCAACCGAACATACGCCCTTCGTGTTTACAAAGGAATTCCATGGTCGGCATAACGCCACTCATAATGGGGTCCATATTACTCCAAACACCTATAGTACCTGTATCAATACTGTAGACATATAACTTATTAGTACCACCACCGGCCAGGTATAGATTACTTGAAACACTGCCGTTTTCATCAACGATAGCCCATAATACACTACTAAACCCATAACTCGTTGACGATGACTGTATTGCCTCCCATTCCCCTGCTTCCGTTGTCCTGCGATAGATAGTAGTACCGGCCTCAACCACAAGTTTAGTTTCCATCCCAACTTTTGGTGCTTGATGTATGCTTTTGATAGCGGCAGGAAAATCGGAAGTAACTAAACTACACCCATCCCTGGTTCTTAATATACTGTTTTGCACAACGAAGTTTTTACCGGCAGAAGGTTCGCCTATCTGCCTGGTATGTTGGGCGTTGATGCCTCGAAAACCCTTTATACTAAGTGACTGCTTGTTTGCTGATCCGGTACGCTTCGGAATGACAGGAGGCATCACCACACCGCCTTTATCTGGAATGAATCTTTGCTATCGAGTTCATTTTCATTAATCAGGTCAGCAATGGAACCATAGAATTCTTGTAACCAACGACTTGCATCTGCATCGTCCGAATCCTCTGCGCTGCGGTAACGTGAAGTAATATATTTAGCAATTGCATACTCGCAGGCATCAATAAGAGGTACATTATCGGTTATGGCGGCAACGTCAGGACGGGCAATGTAGGACATGGCATATGTGTCGGCATCATAGAACGATATTTTGCGGTTGCGAATGGTGAAATTGGTGTATTTAATGCCTGTTGTATCCTCAATAGGTACGCTCTCACCGTCGCCTACAAGTCCTGTATCATTGAAGGTAGTTTCGGTTGCAGTACCGATTAACCCTTGCGTAGTGCCTCCTGTGGTGCGATATATGGCATAGGATAATGCACCTGTTACCGCTGTCCACGAAAGGGCATTGTAGTCTGTTTCTGATAGCGTAGCGTTACCGGAGGTAGTTTTAATCTCAGGGCAGGCAATTGTTTCGTTATCATCATTTATGGCAGTTATTCGGTATCCGTATACCGTTGAACCTGTCGTTCCTTCGGAGATTACAGCAAGTCCAGCAGGATAACCTATACTCGTAAATAGACTGACCAAACTCACAAAGTCGCTCGGCAGACTGTAGAATTTCTTTGCCGATGCCATGAATAGTTTTGTGTTCTCTAGCCACAGCCTTGACGGGATATTATTTCTTAGACACTCTCTGCCCCATAAAAGAAGATCTGCATTATCGACGCTCTCCTGTGTCCATGAGTCAACGAGTGCCTTGCAATTTGTTAGGGTAAATGACATTAGATCACCTGCTTTATGTAAAATGGGACCTACCTAAAATAAAATAACCACTAAATTAGTGGTTATTAAAGCATTTATTGTAAATATTCTTCTTGCCCTGCTCCGTTAGTCTAGCATAAATTAATGTGCTATCAATATTGCAATGACCTAGCAACTCTCTAATTGCTTCTATCGGAGCACCGTTATTAAGTAAATGTGTTGCGTATGAGTGTCTTAGTTTGTGGGGATATATATTATTAGTTATGCCTGACCGTAAAGATATTCTTTTTAATATACACCTTATTTGAGCAACACTCATTCTATGCGGCACTCTTTCTGTTGATATTAATGCTCGTTCTGTGTCATTTCTGGAATTAAGATATTTACTTAATATGTCTTTGCATTTATCATCAAAATAAACAGTCCTCGACTTACCTCCCTTTCCTGCAACTATTATAGAGTTATTATCCCAATTTATATCGCATTTATCTATTTTTGATATTTCGCCGATTCTACAACCGGTAGAGTATAGAAACCATAATATTGTCTCTTCTAATGGAGTTTCGCATGAATTAATAAGTTTAGATACTTCTTCATCCGATAAATATTTAGGAGTTTTATCCTTAACCTTTGGTTCTTTTATTTTTTCCGCCGGATTATTAGTAGAATAACCCTCGCTATTTGCCCATTTAAAAAATGACCTCATAAATCTTACCCTATGCCCCAAACTAGCAGGCTTAAGGTGGATATTTGCATATAAATAGTCTTTTAATTGAGCACAAGCAATGCTATCAATATCGACTTCTCCAATATGATTTATGAGCAACTTGAATTGTAGTTCATATGCTTTTAGTGTATGAGTTGAGTATCCAGCAATTGCCTTATCTTTTTTATACATAGACCATAATGAAGATAATTTCATAGTATAACGCCCCCTAACCTTTATTTACAAGAACATTATACCATGAATAAGTTATTTAATCAACTAACTATTTAACTAACTGCACGAATATTAACTCAAACTCAATATCTATCCAGTATTGCAGTTATGTCATAAACGCATTTTCGTTAGTTTAATAACCTTACCATTCATCCTCCGGTGGGTATTGCCAATCGGCAGGGATACTCCCCACCTCATAACCACCCGCCGCGAACAAAACTTGAGCGTCCTCGGTAGTAAAACTATGTGATATTGCAACTCTCCCATCTAAAGAGACAAGCGGTATTCCTATATATACCCCTGAGGGCAAAGGAGAAGTGACCGCATTTAACTCCTCTATTGAGTTAAAAATTATTATCATGGTAAGAATATCCCCCTTTCGCTCAATTTTTTTTGTAGTATTGCATAATTTAATAGATACTCATACTCTGTTAAAACACGATTGTAAATGGCCAAATATGCTATAGCTAATTTACTTACTATAGAATTATTTCTAGGATAAAAGTAACCTATACCAAAACCGCCGGCTTCATAGGGTTGAGATGAACCACTAGAGGTTAAACCTGTCAAGTATTTACGTTCATCGTTTGTATACAAAGATATTCCTGATATATCACCAGTAATTGCAGGTCTACCTGTTAAAGTTATTCCTAGACAAACCCAATTATTAAAATCTAGCCTAACCCCTGCCCCGGTGTTTATACTCCCAACAGATGTTGGGTATACAACATTAAATCCACCTATACTAAGGTTCCTAATGTTAAGCCAGGTTAACCCATTACTAAAAGTCGGGTAGGTTGAATTCCCGAATGAAAGTAAAAAACCGGCAGAAACATAATCCTTGATTACCATGATTATGGTCTTTACAGTATTCGAGGTAAAAACACCATCACTATCATGTTTAACAACATCATCTGTAGTTAAAACAAGCCCCTCTCTTGTCCATTCTGGGTCGCCTGTATCAATACCGGGAGTGGGACCGAGTTGCCCCTGATACCCGTTACCAGAATAATCATTGACCACCTGACCAATACCTTCATTAAACCTCCACTCTAGCAGTAGTCCATTGGATAATAAATTGTTAGGTAATTGAGGCAACAAAATAGGTTTTAATAAACTAGGCTTTTTTAGTATAGGTGTTCTCATAACAAATCAACCCATATACTCACTGAGGCATTTTGACCACTAATTAGACTAATAAGCAGTACCAATCCTTCCACAGCACTAACATCGAGTTCAAATGTTTGGTATAAACTTTGCCCAAGCCCGGCCAAAGGGGATAAAGATAGTAATTGCCCTTGATGCCAATCACCGGATACCTGATTTTTATAAAAAGGAATGATATTTACAGCAGGAGCAGAGCGTAAATCAGCAACAACTAATTTTAAGTTTATAATAGCTTTAAGTTTGCCAGTACAGTCAATTTCAGTTATACTACTAGGAGTATAAGCGTTGTTTTGAGAAAATACGGCACTTACTGAGGATATTCCTGTCCCAACAACCTGCACATTTACAACGCCTGCACTACCTCCTAAACCGACAGTCCCCACCGCAGTAATAGCACAACCTGCTGCCCTCTGTGATTCAGTGACTCTTGCAACCCACAAGGGAGAGGTTGTTGAAGTTGAGAGGAAAATATCATAATACTCTGCTCCGGTTGCCTGTGGAATCGTTACGTCTATCGACTTATTTACGGTCGGGGTAACTGTTACCAATGCAGATACCCCTGCCGATCCGTATAAGTTACCGGGAGCGACACCAATACCGTGAGCAACGGCAGTAAGCGAACCATCTGTTGCTGAGTCGGCGGCGGTAATGGTTACGGTTGGCACTTTATCAACGGTAGCGATTGCCGACCGATGAAGTACCCCTGCGTCTCTACTACCAGTTAGTGTGGCAGTCACCTTCCCAGGATTAGCATCTGTAAACTTCTCGTCACCGTCAGCATCTACAGGAATAAACTTACCAATAATTGCCGTACCTGCCGCTAGTTTTGCGGTGATTGAACCGTCGGCATTTAGGACTAAACCTACTATATCATTGTCACCATTAACACCGCCGATAGTGACGGGGTTAGTATTTGCCGCCGTTACTCCGACAGGATTTTTTCCTTGAATATTAGTTGCTATCTTTAACACCACCCTTGCATTTCTTTTCGTGGTTAGTGCGGACACGAGAATTATCAAACTCCCTGCCGCACTTTTTACATGAATACTTCTTTATTGACTTAACTTTCTTCACCGATACAGTACGCACAACATCTTTCTTGGGCGCTTCAACTACTTTTGGTGTATGTAAAAGTGAGGATATTTTACGCAATTCCTCCAATATGCCTAAAAGCAACCTCTCTGTATCGGTGAAATTTTCCGGTTTTTTTGTGTATTGCATAAAGCACCTCAAAAATAAAGTAGGGGTAAATAACCCCTACTTTTAGTCGTTAACAGAAGCAGTACCAATCAGCGCACCAGTCTCAGGGGCAACCTCACTGTAGTAATTCTCGAATAACCAACAACCATCAGCAACAATAGAAGCGGCAATAGTCGCCAAGTTTGTTGCAATATAGTTATTCGCTATAATACCTGTAGTGCCGGTAAGTAACTCAATACCGGGTTCGGTTGCGCCTTGCTGCATGATATTGTCTTTTATGAGTAGATTAGTGCTTAGTGTAGTTATGCCGTTAATGCAAGCGGTAGAATGTGCGCCTGTAAAGCGGCAATTCTTAATAGTTACGTTGTCAGATGCACCAGTAATGCTTATTGCCGTTACCGCTGCCTGCGCCCCTGCGCCAAAGAAACAACCGTCAATTACTGTTCCATCACAACCTGCATTATTTCTTAGGGCAATTGCAAACTCGTCTGTTGCTGTTTCAGCGAATCCAAACTCACAGTTCAAAACTTTTGCATAGTCTTTTCCTGCTTCAATGTCAAGTCCGACCGTTACCGCATTAGCTGAAGTTCTGAACCTGATATTGCTGATAGTTACATCATTAGCACCTATCGCTACACTAGCGGCGGTATTATCAAAGTCTATTGTAGGTTTTAGAGAACCGCTACCTAAACCGATAATAGTTATTCCTGCTACGTCAAGGTCGATGTTGGCGGCAGTAGTTATGCCCTCGTTATGCCCTGGTGCAACCCAGATAATGTCACCCTTATTAGCAGTACATTTGCCTACAGCAGAGTCAATGCTTGCCAGTGCTGTTGCCCATGTTAGACCGTCGTTGGATGCGCTACCAGTGGCAGAGTCAACGAAGAATTGGCTGCCGGGTTCAAAATTAAGATACATTCTGCCGAGTGCGTCAACTACTGCTTTCTCAGAACCTACAGCACCTACGTATAAACCCTCGATGCCGCATACTTTTTTATTATGTGAATATGTTGCCATGATATACCTCCTTGTGGGTAAAATAAAAGACACCGTTAGGTGTCTAGTTTGTTGCTTGTTTATTTATTTTTCTACCCTTGCCCATATTTTCAGTATTACTTATTTTGTATTTACCTGCCCTTTTACTATTTTCAACTACAGTTCTACACGACCTACTACAGTAAAGTGCAGTACCTCTTTTAATCCTATTAGGAGGAACTGAAAACTTTGTTCCGCAATTACAGCAACTAACCATAAAATGATTGGGTTTGTCTGCTGGGTGTAAATCTTCTGTAACCTTCAGCGTAACCATGCCTGCATCCTTACATTCCTTAGAGCAGTATTTACCTGCACCTATTTTTATTTTATATGGGGTAGTTTTAAACTGATTACCGCAGTATTGGCATGTAGTCATAAAAGCGGTTCGCGGTAACTTCTTTTCCTCAACGTGTTCCTGCGAATGACAGTTATTACATAAAGTTATCAGGTTGTCTAGTGAATGATTAGGGTTATCTTTCTTGCCCGTCTTGTCGATATGATGAACCCCTATGTTTTCAGTAGAATCACACCTCATACATTTATGACCGTCTCTTTCCAAGACTATTTCCCTATTTCCGTTAAAATATTTTTTATCGTGATACTTCATTACTGCCTTATATGTTTTTGCCCTTATTTTATCCCTGTTCGCAATAGTCCAACACTCTTTAGAGCAGAATATCTGCCTGTTACTAGAAACGATAAATTCTTTTAGACAGTTAGGGCAAATATCAGTCTTGCGACGACCATCCCTGCTTATCTTAGCAATCATTCTGCAATCCTTGGAACAATATTTAGCTGCTCCAACTGCATTGAATTCTTTACCACATACGGGGCAATTAGATAACATGCAAATCCTCCTTTGTGTTAATTTTGCTTATTATATCACACATTAGAGGATTTAGCAAGTTATATGTTATTTAAAATTTAGCTCGGAATCGAAAATTGTACCGGTCTCCAGTCGTAAGCCCCCATAGACAGCCATTGCAGAGCGCCAACTTTCCAAATTTGCTGCTCTTGATCCCTCCATGAAACTAATTCGTAGTCGTCTCCGCTCTCAAGTCTATTCACAAGCTTGAGTGATTGTTGGAGCATTTCATGGTCTGCAACTGCCCAAGGCTGACCAGTCTTGCCGGTTTGACGACGGAATTGTTTATAGACGATTAACTTCATGCTCCCGTTGTAGATATTGGGGTTATTGTCGGAACTATCAACCTTTCCCTCGCCGCCAATTAGTTCAATGGCCTTCTTGCGAAGTGCGGTAGGTACGATTAACGTGTTGGGTTGTAGGTTTGCGTCTTTGCCTGAATCGTCTTTTAAGTCAAACATTGCCTGACAAACAGTTTCTAAACTGTCCTCATTGAGTTCGAGGGCGTGAAGGTTGCTCTGAGTTAAGGAAGAGTTTGCGCTTGTGTGCGCCGCGCTTGCAATGGGAAGTCCGTCAGCAACTTTATTCCATGCCAAAACCTCACCATTAACATTGTAGCCGGCTGTTTGGTCAGCATAAGTCAATATACCAGAGGCACATGCCTCGCGGAATCTTGCAGCAGCGATAGCAAACTTAAATTGATCATTCTTCAGGTCCATTAATTTAGCATTTGAAAGTAAAAATCTACTGTACGCCATACCTGCCTGCCAAATTATGGGAGTCCACACCTTCGCATAGCCTTCTTTCTGATTACCATAAGTGAACTCACCATTCCATTTGGTAAAATCAACAGCACCAACCATTTCAGTAATTGATTCGGTTGCATTACTGGACTTTTCCTTACTAAATAAAACATCAATCATGCTGTCCTTAATGGCATCAGCATATTTGTCTTGCCAATACTCCAAAATGGGATTTTCATAAAGCCCTACCAATTTATTGAATAAACCTGATTCTTGTATTTGTACACCCATTTAATATTCCTCCATTTCTAAAACAAAAACTAACTAATTAATTAGTCAGCCTGTGTAAAGTTTTTAGTTGTAATAAAATCTACGGTTGCATCAACGGTATCTTTCGCGAGTATAACAATGTGACCACCAGTAACGGTTGCAGCATCCACATTGTCGCCGTTAGCATCAAGGACACCTGCTTCTAACCCGGATACAAATGCGGCATCTGCTGTACCTGTGTAGGTAGACCTAATAATATCTCCGGCCTTAACAATTTCCATAACTCCCAATACATCAGTTCCGGCACTTGCCGCCTTAACACAAATTGCATAAATCCTGTCGGTTGTTGCCGCCTTAGTCCATCTCCTAGTAGATAACTTGTAAGCGCGACCTTCTACTGCCGCCTCAGAATCTGTCATATAAAGATGATCGATTATCCTGCACTTATAACCGATAGTGGACATATTACCTATTACTTTCATGCTCATTTACTATACCTCCAGTTCTTACTATTTGGACTTCTTAGAGTATTTTGCTGCACGTTTTTTAATCTGCGCTTCTGTTTCACCAGGGAAAGTATCCCTATATACCTGCATCTGTTCCGGTGTCAAACTAACCTGAGTACCCAAATCCGTATTATCATTCGACTTCTCAGTACCCAAGTGTGCCTTACTTCCCACCTGCTTAATAACCTTCTGCGCCGCCTTTTTCTGCAACGCTTCGGCAATAACATCTTCGTTAGCAGTTAACCATGCCGATTTAAGCGGCATACCGCCATACACCAAGTCAACGGTTGCTTGGTCAATACTATCTAATTCCGGCACAATGTCGCCGTATTTACCCTTCAGATAAGCGTGGTCCTTCCTGACCTGCTGTTCTGCCGCCTGACTGTTTCTCAGGTATCTCTCCTGTTCTAACTGCTGCTTATTGGCGTTTAACTCTGCCTGCATCTGCTGAAAAGCAGGGTCCATCATCAGATATTTGTTAATCTGACTAACAGGAAATCCCTGTTCCTCTAATTCAGCGGCAAGTTTTTCTCTCTGAGCGTCCATGTCTGCCTTCAACTGTTTCTGTTTTTGTTCGTTGTTTTTTTGCTCAAAGTCACGTTTCCACTGTTCAAGTTCATCTGCCTTGCGCTTGGCCTCTTGTGCTTCCCTACGCATCTGAGCAAATGCCCTGTTTTGTTCCTGTGTCTGCTTCTGTTTCTGCTGCTCAACGACTTCAGCATCACTCATTTGCTGAGTGCCGGATTCGTTTCCGGTATCGGTTTGTTCGTTAGTATCAATATCTGTTTGAGGTGAAACGACTTCCTCTGTTCCTGTTTCCAATACCTGATCTTCCATATTTACACCCCACGTTTACGCTCGCCAGCGATATATTCACCGTCTATCCGGCGTGTCCGTTGTCTATTTCCAACCGTCACCCTAAAGCGGAACGATGTTATGTAGAAAATAGAAAAGCAGGGTAAAACCTGCTTTAACTATTTAACAGCACCGTTGTTTTTGCCGGGACGTGAACGCAGATCGCCGCCTTTTATGACGCGAGTTACATCTGCCTGCCGACTTCCGGTATTACCATAGGTAAAAGTACCGCTGCACGGCATTGCTTTGTCGAGATTTTTAGCCACGCTTAACACCTCCTTTCATAAATTTAGGCAATAAAAATAGGGATAGTTTAAATGCCCAAAGCATCGTCACATACCCTATCCGTTACAAAAACATATAAAGTTTTCTTCCTTATTCATCCTGCCCACTTTCGGATTAATCCTAATCGTGTTTGATGTAGCAATCCAAAGGCTTAAAATCCCCACTAACTATGGGTACATATCGGCATAACCTTTAAAATTGGTTTTATGCTGATTCGTATTTAGATAGGTTTAAACTTGCCTGATAATCCCTATCTATCTTGTTACCACAAGCAGGACAGATATAAGTCCTATCAGATAATTTTAATTCCCTATGAATATATCCACACTCCGAACAAAGTTTTGATGATGGGAAAAACCTATCTGCTACAACAAACTCTATACCGTTCCACTCGCATTTGTACTGCATTTGCCTGTGAAATTCATATAGACTTTGTTCCTGAATAGCTTTTGATAGATACTTATTTTTCATCATTCCTGTAATATTCAAATCCTCCATAACTACCCTTGAAGGTTTGGTTTTCACTATCTCGGAAGTAGTTTTATGGATATAATCAGTTTTAATGTCTTTTAGTTTATGGTGAATTTTTAAGATTGATTTTTCAAGTTTTATAATGTTACTAGTCTTTTCGTAACTTACACCCTTTCCATTTTTATAATATTTTCGTGAGCATTTACGTTGCAACCTACGCAAACGCTTTTTGATTTTTTTTACCTTGCCTGACTTATTAATGTTTTTAAATATCATTCCGTTACTGACTACAGCAAGACTCTTAATTCCTACATCAATACCAATACTTTCATTGGTTAGTTCGGGATATACAGGAAATTCCTCTACGCCAACAGATATAAACCAATGTATTCCATCATGCGTAACCCTTGGATTAAAGTATCTTCCCTGCGGTATTCTATTGGTTTCGCTTAACCTTACCCATCCTATTTTTTCTAGTCTTGCATGAGTTTCATTAATTTTAATATTTGATGTATCTTGATAGAATGATGTCCTGCTTTTCTTTTTACTCTTAAATTTAGGAAATTTACTATTGCCATTAAAAAATGATTTATATGCTTTGCAAGCATCCTTAACTGCTTGTTTTGTAATATTATTAGAGTATTTTTTAAGCCAACAAAATTCTTCTGTTTTCTTTAACTTAGTTAAACTTTTACGCAACTCACCGTCTTGAATAAACTTACCGCCGTTTTGGCGATTCTCTTGTTGTACACCCAACGTCCAGTTATACGCCCATCTAGCGGTTCCGGCAGATTGCCACATCTTTTGTTCTTGCTCTTTATTCGGTTCAAGTCTAACTTTGTAAGTTTTTATCAAGCTATCACCTCCTTTACTATATTATATCACTATGTTATCACTATTGCAATAACTTACTGCATTGTGATATAATTAATTTAAAGGGAGTGATAATTAGATGACAGTTTCAAAAAATAACACTAGAACTCTTATAATGCTACCAAAAGATTTTAAGGCTAAATTGGAACAATTAGCAAAAAGCGAAAACAGAACACTAAGCAATTACATTTTAACCGTATTACAGAAACACTCCGAAAAAATTAATTCGGATCGCATCTAGTCTAACTTAATATCCCTAGTAGGACTAATCATAACCGCCCTGCCACCCTTAACTTTGACGGTAAGCGTTCCCCATCCTCCAAGTTTACGCAATTCTTCGATGATTCTTTTTTCTTGATCAGTTAATTGCATCATTTACCTCCGGTTATCCGTTATTAACTTATCATACTCATTACCGCCTGTACCTGCTGCTCTGCCGGTAGTTGCATAATTTTAACAAAGGTATCAGGATTGTTCTCTTTAATCTGATTCAACTTGTCCACAAAACTCATAACTGCGCCCTGCTGCAATTCGCCACTCATAACTTCTTTACTATTTTCGAGGTCGTGCGATTGCTGTTGACGGTTTAGTTCTCCCTGCTGTTTTATAACAGCAAGTTCTTTTTCGTGCTGCTGTTTAGCAAGCATCATATCTGTACTCTGTTGTAGTTGTTGTTCCTGTATGAGTTTAGCCTGTTCTTCCTGCTTTGCTTGGGCCTCCTGTGCTTGCTGTATATCCTGCTCCATCTGCCCGATAACTTCTTTAAGGTGCGGAACACCGATTTTATCAAGTATTTTCAGTATCAGCATATTACCAGGAGTAGGTTCAAAACGTCCTTGTCCTGCAAGTGAAACTATAGAATTCATCATTTCTGACTTATTCTTCATAAATCCAACTTCTGCGCTAATCTCAATATCAAAGTCAGGATAAATTAAGTCACCGTTAACATCACGAAGCATAGACAAGCGGTTAAACTGACCGTATTTATTCTCACCCTTTTCTCCGGTAATACGGAAAGGTCTGTCATCATCACAAAACGCCAACGCAAACTCCGCAATAGTACGGTAAAGTGTCTTATATGAGGTTGACTTATAGGCAGACTTAATTGCTAATTTGTTGCTTGACTGACTTATATATGCCTGCGCCTGATCGCCTGATGTTACGCCTGGTTGATGAACTCCTAATGAGGCATCGGTTACGCCGGTAATAAGTTGCATCCATTCTTTTAACTGATTAACCCATTGCACCCCGTCAATGTTTGTACTTAAATCAACTTCTTTTGTTGTGGCAGGGTCGTTTAAAACTATTATCTCGGATGTCGGATCTTGAAGTTTTCTTCCTGCCTCTTGTGAATCTGTTATTATTTTCTTCCTGCCCTTTAGGAAGTTTTCTTCATAGGAAAATACCGCTTTCTTGATACTCTCCTGTAAGTCCCAAACATCTTCCATAATAGATATACCCCAACAACACTTATCACGCATAATAAAGGGTTGATAGACTATATCCCAGCAGGTAGGTATATAATACTCTGCCTCAGTTTCGGCATCAATAACACGGTAGGCAATATTGCCGTATTCATCCAAGCCTTTGCGAATCTGCGTACCTGCTTCTATAGTTTCGGTCTTATAGGGATTACCGTCCTCATCCCTACGATAAAAGAACTTCGGCAGATGTTTAATCAGTAAGTCACCTGACCACCACAACTTACAAATATCTCCGTCGTCGTCACGGTAGGTAGTCTCAACAATAGTATACTTGCCAAGTCCCGTATCCTTAGAAACTCCGGTAGTATCGGTAACGGTAGTAACTTTCTGGTCGCCTAATATCTCATCATACTCGGCATATAAAATTGCCTTTTCTTCCAGCATATCCTTCGTTATATCTTTCCATTTGCGAAGAATATACTTCTGTGTGCGGTTAACCGGATGATGATAATGTTCCATGTCGTCACCGAAGTTAATAGACGACTTATTAGGTATAATGTCCTTTGGGTGAGGGTTACTAATCTCAATTTCGCCGACATATCCAGCACGTTTGATATTATTGTTCCAGTGAACCTTCTTAAATGTACCGCCCAACTTTGAAACCCTGCGCTCGTCCGACATATTCATTTCTTCTAATGAAGGAGAAGAACTTCTCAGTACATAACCAACGTAACTTTTCAAAGCATTAACCGGTATTTCATCGGCAGCGGTAACAGGTTTGAAGTCGTGGTCAGGGATAGTCATATCAATTAACGCTTCAATAATCAAGCGAGGGAAGTTAACAACCGTTCTCGCTTCTCTATCCTGCCTATTATTGACGTTCTCGAATTCACGATTACCGTTATACATGTTTTCCCATGAATCCATAAGATTATCGTATTTTTTCTTAGCGAAACGGTCAATCTCGAACTGATCTTGCCAGTATTTAAGCAAGTCAAGTGTCTCTTGATCGTATTCTACAGCAGGTGCCACTATCTCTTTCACCTTCTTTTTTAACGCACGAAATGGTTTTTTCCAGTCCATTTAATCACACCTTGTCAATCGCTCTTTTAATAGCAATAGTCTTAACTAGATTTTCTAAAACAGATTTACCATATGATTTATCCATGATAGTAATAGACTTCAAAAGATGTCTTTTCTTATTATCCTTCATAATCTCACCGTCCTCGGTTTTAATTAAAAACCTACAATATGTTCTTGTAACTTCTCATATTCTTTCTCAAACGCAATGTTATTTAAAACTGCTGACTGCTCAGATAACGACATATCATCGGGAAACGAATACTTATCATTCTTAGAAATTGGAGGTCTTGACATTACAGCGTAGCGACAATTATGAACGATAAGTCCACCATTAACACTAAAGTTATGATGCTTTTCAACTTCCATGTTGTATACATCAGACTTTCCGACATATCTAATCGCTTTAATTTTTACCATATAAATTAAAACCTCCTTATACCATTGCGGTTAAGGAGCATCAACTTAGTGCCGCATTCTTTTGAGCACGTCTTAACTTTGTCATATTTACTAGAGAAAAACTTTTTACCACAAACAAAACATTCTTTTTCCACATCATCAAGTCTTAACTTTCTTCTGTATGCTGACTTGCATTTATTGCCGCAGAATCTACTATGTTTTTTACTTATAACACTTGTTTCATATTTTTTACCGCAATTATCACATTCAAGAGTTATCATTTGTTCCATGTATATACCAAGTGATTTATACCAATTACGACGAGAAGTTTCTCTACCCTCTTCTGAACCATGCCACTCTGCCGCAAGGTGTCTATTTTCGTACAATACCTTCCTGCGCTTTTCCCTATATTCCTCATCTTGACCATTCAATAAGGCATGAAGTCTTAAATGTTCTTCCTTTTCCATTGCAACAAGGTTGTCAATATCGTTATTGTCCTTATCCAAGTCTACATGGTGAATGTGGTAACCTTTAGGAACAGAACCATTAACACATTCCCATACATAAATATGGAGTCTTTTAGGTTTCTTATTAACAGTCCCTAACCAATAACCCTTGCCGTCCTTATAGAACTTAATTCCGTTAAGCTCTATATATTCAGTTGTTATTGTTTTTACTTCCCTAACAACTTTCATAGTCCACCTCGATAACATAATCATTGTCAGTAAGTTGACCAACTAACTTCCATCCGCTATTAGTAAGCACAGGATGATCTTTGGTTGCAACAATCTTTCTTCCGTCATATAACTCTATTTCATATACATCTACATTCTCCTTAGTTAACCTTACATCAGAAAAAGTAGATACTGACATACACTTATTTTCCTCGTCATAACAATATACATTACCAGACTTACCAACTAAATCCTTAATAGTAAAATCACCATCAGGAGTGTTTATTATTGTTTCTCCAATTAAACATTCTTCCGGTGAATGTGTGACCTCATGTGGCGTATCTGCCGCATCTTCTGGATTGTTCTTATCATGCTCCAATAGAGGCAGGCACCTTATAACATTCTTACAGTTATCAAATATCTTTAATCTGGAAGTGAGTACAGTAACCGTATTAATACCTTCATCGGTCATAACGTCCTGCTTTTCCTCTCTAACTAACAGATACTCCCTTAATGCCCTCCAACCTGCAACACGGTCATGCTTTGCTTTTCTGAGGTTATTAAGTCCGGCACGATTCATTATTTCTCTACCGCTTGTCCCTGTCTCTTGTCGCCTATTCCACAAGTCAGGAGAAGCAACCGTATAACTAATTTTCTCGTCTTTAGGTGTCATGGAGATAATTTTCTTCGCCGCTTGACTAAGGGTTAAATTAGGTTGATATAATTCACGATAAGCGTACATAATACCTTCCGGCGATACTGCCCACCAGTGACATGAACACATATCAAGTCCATAGTCCAACGAGCAGAACCTTTTCCACCACGAAGGTATCTTAAACGGTTTCACAACATGCACATCACGCCTAAACTCTTTAAAGAACTGACCTTCACCGGCAGTAAACGCCTCTTCTGGAGTCGCCGGATACTCTGCCATATAACTATGAGGTAAGTCTTTTTTAACCTGCTCATACCAATCCTGAGTACGTCTAGGGTCGGTACTCCAAGGCATAAATATAGGCGTAAACGTATTCTCGCCGTTGTACGCCTTCCAAAATATTTCCTCAAATAAAGTACCTTTTTTAGCGGTAGATAGCCCAATAACCTGTCCACCAGTAGGTCGATTAATAGTAGGGTAAGCAGCAGACCAAATATCTCTAGCAAACATCTGAAACGCCCATTCATCAAGTATTACAAGATTCGCCGTAAAGGAACGTCCACTATCAGGACCGGCAGACATAGCATTAAAAACAGCAGGTTCTTTTCCTTTATGATAGATAGTAACCGACAATACCGTTGAATCCCATGTAGGGTTAGGATATTGCTTCGGAGTACCCTTAACGTGACGAATCATCCATGAAGGTAAGTATCTAAGGATAAAGCATATACGCCTAATAAGTTCCTTAGCGTCCTCTTCCCTCTTAGATAGAGCAACAACGGAATAACCGGGTCGAAATATAACCCCGTGCAATCCGTAAATAAGAGATAGCCAAGTAAAACCTAACTGCCGCGCTTTGAGAATAATCGACAACTTACTGTCAATAATCTTCCTTAACGCTTCCTTTTGACCGTCCCATAAATTAAGTTTAGCAACTAAGTCGGGAACGTCCCTATCCTCAATATAGGCGTATTTATCTATAAAATACTCTACACTCTTAGCGGATTTACGATATTCCAATTCAACTTTTGCTGCCGCTTTTTCCCTTAATTTCTGAGCGGATAGTTTCTTCTTTTCCTTTTGCTGATCGGTCATAAGATCACCTTGTTACGACTAGATTAGTTTAATGTCGCCAATTTCAAGTCTCAATCTGTCTATTAATTCCTGCAACTTGCCATTGTTTATGCTCACCGTTTCTACTAATTTATATAGTTTTTGATATAGTGTAACCGGAGCAGGACTAATAGTGTTTTCGCAGTTACCATTAATCGGAACTGGCTGACTAACTACGTCATTGAGTTTACTAACTAAATCAACATTATGACTAATAGTTTTCATTAAATCTTCCATTGCGCTCTCTACGGGTGCTATATCCCTAGCGCATTTCGCTTCATTCATCGGCATGGGCATATCATCACAACTTCTATTGATAGGAAAATTCATTTCAATTCCTCCATGTTCTCATTTAGTTTTTAGCACCAACACATCATCACATTAACGAATCATGGGAATACTCGTTTAACTTTTTGGTTCATATTTACAATCACAACCCCAACCAGAGAACCAACCGCTACCGTCACTTAACTCAATACGAGTCTTAACCATGATAGTTTTACAGTCAGGACATATGGGGCGAGTATCTTCCATATTCTCTACTTCCTCATAAGTCGCCTCGAAGTTTTTAGGTTCATAGAGGAATCTAGCACCATCCGGTCTTGTTGCAATATAATCTCCCGGTGATATTTTTATCTTTATTTGTCCGGCAGTAATATAAGGAATTCCTTGATAAAAACCATCTTCCAAGCCATCAACATAAGGCTCTGCATCAACAAAAATAGGTTTTCTGCGGTACTTTTTAACATTGCTCATTATTTCCTCCGTTTTCGGTTAATAGTTAGATAAATATGTATATTGGTGTAAAAACAACAACCACCGTCGGTAAATGGCGGTTGTTGTTTACATCATTATGCGAAAGTTTTGAAAGACATTTTTTCCTTACTATTAATATTTTTAGCTACCGCAGCAATTTCTTTTTTCTGTGCTTTAGCCGCAGACTCCATGGCTTTAATCTGAGCCTCACGTTTTTTATTTGCTGCCTGCTGTTGAGGTGTCGCAGGTTTGCTGGATGCTTTAGCCGGTGTAGCACTTGCCAACATTTTTTGAATACCTGCCATATCATTCTTTTTAGCCATTAGTTGCAACATTTTCATTTGACTTGCTGTCAATCCCATAATAAACACTCCTTTTAATTTAGTTTATGTATGATACGACAATAGTTATGGATGAAGCGTTTAATTATTGATAGTACGATAATCACTTCCTTTTGGATTATAGTGATTTATAAACTTTGTGAAATTGTGTAAAATGTATATGTTGTTAGATGGTGATAGTATAAAGTACAGGTACCCTTCGCCGGAGTCCCGCCAATCCATACCGGGGGTGTTTGACCCCCACCCCCTCTTTTTGGCGAATATCCTATCTAAATACGTGCGCTTGCGCTCCCTGCTCGCGTATGCGCTGCGCTCTGTGCGTACAACACAGTATCACAACCCTGCGCCTGTGAAATGGAGCAGGTACGGTAAAATGTCCACCACAGCAGGACAATGACAAAAACGGAACCAGTAACCGAACACCTGACTAAGAAATGCAGGAAATACGGCACTTTTGGCCTTATCTAGTTGACATAATGCACATTATAAGAACGTCCATAGGTACAGCGTGTACATAGCTTATGCTCTCGCCCTCACTCTATCAATAAATGAAGCATCTATCTTTGAATTGATGCGTTTTGTTTTGGCTTTCAGCACACCAGTAAGTAATTTCTCTACCGATATAATGCCTTGATGTGCTTCTACATGACAGTTCGGGCAAAGTATGGCGGCATTTCTGTCTTCATCGTTCGTACCTCCACTTGATAGCGGTATGATATGATGCACGTCACAACCACCATGAGGCATATTTGGTACATTAAAACCACATATAATACACGAATCACCCTGTAGTAGATGTGCTTTGTTTTTAAATTTCCTTGTTTCGCTGCAAAACTCTTTTCCTAACCTGTCTTTTCGCCTATTCACCCTCAGAATGGCCATTTTCTTTTCGCGCTTCTCGGCACATTCTAAGCATCTAACGGCACCTCTGCCTCTATTGATAATAGGATTTCCGCAGTCTAAGCATGTTTTCATCGCTCAAAACCTCCTAATCCTCCAATAACTGCTCCAGTTCTGCATCCGTCATCCCAGCTATTCGCACGTCCACAGGTCCACCGTCAGCGCCCGTGAGTTCCATTGATACATTTTCACGATACTTCTGGGGTAAGGCACCCTTTGTAGCAAAAATAAGCAATGTATCTGAGTATTTCCGCACCGTCCCGCACTCCTGCCCCTGATAAAATACAGGCTCCAGAACTCCTTCGACAGCTCTGCGCCTGACTTCCTTTTCTAATACATCAGCCGCCTGCTTTTCAGCTTCTCGGAATTTTTCCACATATTCCGGGTCTTGCATCCAGTTATAATGTGCATTTCTATGTACTCCAACAATGTCGGCCGCATGGGTGACTGTTCCCACTTCTGCGTATGCGGCCAAAAAAGCATCTCTTTTAAGTTGCACACTTTTACTTAGATCACCCATAATTCAAATCACCTCGATATTTTAAGTTAATCCAAGCTATTCTTCGATAAACGGTAATAAATCAATTAATACTCGTTTACATTTAATCTCTGTTCGCGAAACCATCTACATTCTACTTTCACCAAAACGCAAGCAATCTCATCTTCTATGTTCTTTGCTCGTTCAATGGCTTTTTTGTATTCCTCTTTGTGCTTACACCCATCGTTATACTTGCAATTTCTACAGGTCACGTTCTCGCTCACCTCATTTCCCACATACAAAACTATCTGCAAATAAGTCACCCTTAAACATGGTCACCAAAACATCTTAGAGTAATAAGAGGAGTCTATTGCGTTCAAAACACCTTCTAACCGTTGTCGTTATTGGTCTAAGAGGTATCTTTGATATGTAGTCCACAGACTACCTATTGTGGCGTTTCATGTATACTACAGACTACATGTTATGAATCAGTTGTATCCCAACAACCACAAGGCGTGAGCGACACTTTTTAAGTCTTAGATGCCTCTAATTACTCTAAGATAACGCAAACTAGCTATTATTCACGTTGTAGGACTTGAACATATCTACTAATGTAGCGTTAATAAATCGGCCTCTAAAAAAGATGTACGGATTTGCAAAATACTGATAACTTTTGCCTACCTTGTTGCGAGCAAAAACTTTTTTACGCACCAGCTTATCCATGCTTTTAACGACGGTTATCCTATTAAACCCGGTTATTCGCTCAATATCCGATTGACTGACCGGATTGCCGCCGCCCTTGACCAACATTCCGCTGTTGTAGCTGATATGTCCCATGAGCAACATAACAATAGCTAATTCTGCACCACTTAACCGCTTTCCCTCGTCAAGCATGGTAACGACATTCGCCAACTCGTCAGGGAACACCTTAACAAATTTCTTTTCCGGCTGCCAGAGAACGCGATCCTGCTCCGACATATCTTCTCTAAAGCCATAAAAGGTATTTGTTATATCTACACCTTTACTTTTCAGTCGATTAGTCGTTTTGGCGAACTCCTGCAAAACAATATCTTTGTCAGACACAAATTCACCTTCGTTCGTTATTTAAGTTTGTCGTGAAACTTTGCGTGGCAATTGGAGCATAGCACAATCAGATCCCCTGGTTGCTCATTCCTTACGTTATCATATGTCCTATGATGCACATGGAGTCTGTGGTCGCTGTTGCAGAGCTGGCACTTGCCTCCTGCTGCCTCGATAGTTTCTTTCCGCTTCTTCTTCCATTCCTTAGAGTTAAGGTATTTTTGGTATTCCTGCTTGCGTGATGCGGCTGGATAAGTGTAAGTATAACTAAACTTACTTATGTCCACAGTATCTTTTATTTTCTGGAATTCTTCATCATCTTTCAATATCTCAAAAGAGCAGGGTCCACAAAATATTGCTAGTCTGCCACTTTCAAAAATATTAAGGTTTTCCTCAATAATGTAGGTATGGAAGTGAACTCCGCACTTAGGACAAGATATAAACTTCCTATGTGCTGTCGTTGTCTTTTCTTCCCTCTTAACTTCTGTTTTCTCTGTCATTGTTACCACTCTCCTATGGTTATTTTTCTCCTACTTAAATACAAGTGAGTCAACGCAGCCGGAGAAAGCTGCGCTATTCGTCTGATCAGGACTATCTCACCCAAAACAAAAAGCACCCTCTCAGGTGCCCTGTAAACAATATATCCCTACTTAAAACAGTAGGCTCACACAAATAAAAAAACATGGTATAAAATTCCCACTATATCATTTTATCACGTCCGAAGCCGGAAAACAAGCAAAACTTTCCGTTTTCGCCGGTTTTCTTCTATATATACGTTTCAGATTCGCCGGAAAGCTGGGTTGCCATATGGGTATCCGCCATGTTATACTATCCTTGGAGGTGATTCAAAATGTCGGCAAAGCGGAAAGAAAAATATAGAGACAATTGGGAAAGTTTTAATCTTAGATTACCGCTAGGAGAAAAAGCAAAACTATCTGAAATTGCCGTATCTACTGGCTTAACGGTATCTGAGATAGCCAGAA
>Ga0209728_1000176_pt1 | contig 59735 bp, 72 predicted proteins | sample RifGroD1_FD_183997 | JGI IMG/M metagenome (GOLD analysis project Ga0209728, IMG submission 183997) | Groundwater microbial communities from Rifle, Colorado, USA - Groundwater D1 (SPAdes) (version 2) | ecosystem: Environmental > Aquatic > Deep subsurface > Groundwater | place: Rifle, Colorado... | reverse complement strand
TTCAGTTTCGCAGTCCGGGGAGTTTTCTGTTTTCCCTGCGATAAACTCATATCGTATTGGCGAGGGTAAAATAATGGCAGTAGGTTCAAACAGCGTAAACCCGGCAGATACTTTAACCGTGGCCCCGCTTGTTGTCGGAACTTCTGACGGAATTTACACGATAAACCTCGACCCATCGGGAAACAACCTTGTTGCTTCGATTACTAAAGTAGCGAGTATTCCATATATCTCAAAGGAAACTTTGCAGATTGACGACCAGTTGTTATTTATCAGTGACAAGGGATTAATGGCTTTTAATGGCGGAGAACCGGTATCGTTGACTGACCCATATTTCCCCGATAATGGAAACGGAAGTTTCCCTGCAAACGATACGATTTTACCTAATTACAACACAATTACAACAAGGTATTTCGGAGGAACAGGAAACCCTTATAGTCTGGATGATATTGTAGATTACCTGAAGGGTGCTTTATTGGCTTACGATTCACGAAGGGAAACAATTTGGTGCAGTAACCCGAATAAAACCTATTCGCTGATATACGGCCTTAAAACAAGGCTTTGGGGGATGAGTACTTTCGTATTTTCGGAAAGAATTGAGTTGTTTAGTTCAATTACCTTATCTGGGAACAGTGTTTACAGTCGGTATTTGGTTCAAAAACCGGGCGTTGGCTACCTTGCTGTACTTAGTTCTGAGGATTTAACGACGGAAGTATTCTTCCATATCCTGACAAGACCGTTAAAAATGCAAAACCCCGATAGCTATAAGAAAATCGGAAAGATTATATCGAGGTGCGAGTATTTTAGAAACAATACAACAACGAAAACCGGGTATTTCACCTTTGGCCTTTGGGGGAAACAGGATGCCAACAAAAACAAGGTGAACATTCCTCTTATGGCAATTTCTGACATTAGCGATGCAAATTTTCCTGATAACGTGCGGCAGGATATTCCAATAGGAAGCCAAAAAGGGAAATACAAGTTTGTAACCATTTTACAGGGAGGACTGGCATTGCCTAACAGCAATATCAGCCGATTTGATATTGAAGCGTATTTGGTCGATAAAAAACAACTGCGATGAAATACGAAAGACAAGACCATTTAATCAAGATTCTTCTAAAGTATTTTAAGGGAATATCTCCTATTGCGATTATTGATCTTGTGGAAACACTTTGGCCGGGGAGAAGTCAAAGCGACTGGAATGAAACAAATATTAACTCTCCGACATATATAATCGGCAAACCAGACTTGAGCGACGAAAAAGTTGGTTTTGTTACTCCTGAATTTGAAATCGCAAACACGCCGGGATACCTTAGTACCGATTATTTTGAAGCTGAAACCGATTTAGTGACCGGTCGCACCATTATAACCCCGAAGATATTAACGCCTTACGGCGGAATTGTAACTCTACGAACCGGGCTAATTTTTGATATTAGCAAAGGGGGCCGGGTAATCAATGGTAAATTTTACGAAGCTGAAGCCGACAGTATCACTCTTACAGCACACGCCACGTTAGATAAAGTGGTTGTGTTTTACATGGATAACACCGGCTCATATGGTGTATTGGAAAGTACGCCCGGCGTACTACTAAAGCCATCAATTGACCCGCTTACACAAGTAGAATTAACTTCTGTAACTATTCCGGCAGCAGCAACAACTATTCCTAACGTAAACGAGGTTGTAATTTATAACGAACACACAGGGGCAGAATGGACACCATCTATTGAAGGAACCACAGCCGATTTTGACAGTACAGTTGCGCCAAGTACGGGAAGTATTTGTGCGGCTATTGGCGAACTTTCAAATGGAGATAGAATTGTTTTTACCGACGATGTAGATTATACTGATACCGATTGGTCAACGCTTATAATGGACATACAATTGCCAAATAGCAACTCATTCGGAAACTTTATTGAGGCATATTTTGAAAAAGACGGAAAGCCCCGCAGTAGTTTGGTGTATGCTACCTACAACCGGTTTAATACCAACTGGCAAACGGTTGTTTTTGTTATATCTGATTTTGCAGTACGAAACGCTCTTTTTAATGGCTTTGTGTTGCGTTGGAATAACATGAGCGGGGCGACTTATCCCAGCATAAAAATAGACAATGTGCGCCTGCAGAAAGGGATTGATTTACCAGTGTCTGAAGATAGCTATTCAACCGGTGTTTCATTCGATACTGTAACCCGTATTTTAACCATTGAGAGAAATAACGGGTTACCAGCGATGAGCGCGAATATACCAATTGGCTACAACTGGAATTTACACAGTCCTGAACAGATTATGGGCTACGTTGGAACGCCGGTTGGGTTGAATATTGCAGTTAACGGCAGTGGGTCGGTTGATTACACTGTGCCTATTGATACTTTGGCTGTAACCGCGTTAAATGCACAAGGAGAAACAACGCCAGCTTACAATTCGGCTTTCGATATTTTAACTGATACCACCGATGCACTTATTACATGGATAGAAGATGCCAACGCAACAGGTTATCGTATTTATAAAAATATTTCGTCTGTCTGGTATTATATTGACACCGCAACCGATAATATTGATTACCTCGAACTGGTTCCCGGAGTAATGACAGCAGGTGCGCCACCAACAGAAAACACCGCTGCGATTTTGCAAACGGCATTTACCATTGACAACGGCGATACAGTAGAAATTACCGGGGAAGGAATTGATGTTGAAACAAGTGTTGATCCGTTGGATAGTACAAAGAAAGAGATTCATCTGGTGGTTAATCCGGCAGTGACCGACGAAAAGGTAAAGTTTGATGCTGCTGACCCGACTGCCGGTTATTTGAGCGCAAAGGTGGTGCCCGGGGCTAATATTGCAATATCGGAAGGAACCGGTGCTGATGAAAATAAATTAAAAATTGCCGTTACGGGATTGGCAGCAGTGGCTTATAGTGGCAGCTACAACAGCTTAACGGATAAGCCGACAATACCTGCAACAGCCGACCTTCCATTCCAGAGCCTCACGGCAAAAGACATCACACCCGGAACCGCTCAGGAATATCCGCTGATACCAAAATGCCGCGAAGGGTTGACCATTGATTCGCTTGTGTATAAAACCGACAACGGTACATTAACAGGGTGCGCTGTAAAAATAGGCAGTACAGCTGTAACCGGATTGAGCAGTTTGTCAGTTGGCACAACGCAGGCCGAAACCAATGCCACAGGGGCAAATACGACTGCCGCTGGCGATAGAGTAACCTTTGTTACCAGTACCGGATACACCGGAACTCCTACGATGATTGAGATTCAACTAAATTATCACAAAACGTAATGGGAAATCATATTTACATAGCGGCAGCATCAGCACCACCCGCAATTTATTACCCTGAGTATGGGTTGCTGTACAATTGGTATGCAATTAAAGATGTAAGAGAAATTTCCAATAGCGGCTGGCATGTCCCAACACTAACGGAGATGAATACACTGGTTACTTATTTGGGTGGTGTAACTGGTTCAGGTGCTAAAGTTAAAGAAATTGGAACTACATATTGGGATGCTGACCCAGGCTCTACTAATTCAGCTAAATTAAATGTAAGAGGTTCTGGTAAAAGAGCTTATAGTGTTTATAATTTTTCAAGTATAAATACTGATAGTTATTTGGCCACTCAAACAGATGCCGCTTCGATTGCTTACTATTCTGGAAGATTAACTTCTGCTAATAATGACTTTAATGTTAATAGCCATTCTTATGAAAAAGAAGGTCATCCGATTCGCTTATTAAAAGATTCTACTCCTCTTTCTAACGGACAATCAGGAACTTATACCGGAAATGACGGAAAGGTTTACCGTACTATTTGCATTGGCACACAAGAATGGCTTGCCGATAACCTTTGTGAAACCCGCTTCCGAGATGGCTCAATCATTCCGTGGTACGGAGCCGACCCTGCCAATTATTTTACAAACGCAGAATGGGCAGCACTTACCACGGCAGGCTGTTGCGCTTACAACAATACGCTTTCGAATGTAGGTCCCGGATTTAGTTTTCCAACTTAATGAACAATAAAAACAAGGAACATGAAAAAATTAATCATCATCGCAATCGCAGCCATCCTTTTTGGATGCACTCAGGAACCAACAGAAAAACAGGTTGTGTTCAGTACAAATTACCTCACCGTTAATTCGGGCAACTTAAAGAGTTTCGACATAAACGACTGGCGGCATTACTACTGGCCTTACGAGGTTACAGTAGAATTAACGGGGCAAACGGGGGTTACATACACCACTTTTGCTTCAAATTCGTTTCAGTTTTTCAAACACGGCACTGAGCCAATGCACTTACCTTTTGGCGAATATACGTGCACTGTTACCGGTGGAGGATGGAAACAGGGCGGTAATGCTTTTTCGTATTTCGTTTGGAGCATAAAAGACACGGTAATTCAGGTAACAGAACAAACTGATGTTATCAGGTTTGAGTTGGAAAATACCCCGGCATTAATCGTAAAGGATGCTGAAGTACCGATTGACATCACAGCAGCGGGGCTTGATGCTATTTTGTGGACGGGCAGGGGCGCGAATGACTTTGTTTATGTGACTGCTCCGTGGGATTACACAGCGAGTTACAACGGTAATTTTGCACCCATCGAGGCGGAACAGGGAAAATACTACTACCTGCAAATTGCAACCGATACAGTGCCGATTGGCGGGGTTGTGGAGTTGCCGGTGTTTGAGGGGGATACGATAAGTCTTTGACGAAATGTAATTGAAGGAAATAGAATCAATTTTACAACCTAATTAAATTTCCCGCAATGAAAAAAGAAAAATGGAAGATAAAAAGATTGTTGAATCAAAAAGAGTATTCAGAATGAAGACTGAAGACAGAGAAGAAGTACGACAGATGCTTACCGACGTATTATCGGGGCATATTTCTGAGATAATTGGCAGACTTAATGTTCTTAATGCTAATGTTGCGAGGGTTGAAAGCATAGCCACTGAAACAAAAGACCAGGCAAAATTAACAAACGGACGGGTTAATAAACTTGAAACTGAAGTGCTGTTGTTGACGACCGAAAAAACAAATGGACGGGTAACAGACCTCGAAAAACAAGTTTCAGACCTTAAAATCGCTGATTTAAACCATGAAACCAACTGCCCGTACAGTACGAGGATAAAAACACTGGAAGATGTAGAAACAAAAAAACAAGCAGTAAGGAAATTTGCATGGCAGCAGTGGCTTGTTGCTTCTTCTGTTGGGGCCGGTTTGCTTTTGATTTTACAACTAATTTTCAAGCTATGAAAACACTGATAGAAATAGCACTGAGCCAGTACGGAACAAAGGAAATATCAGGCAAAGCAAACAACCGCACGATTGTTGATTATGCCAACGAATCTGGCTTCAAGTGGGTGAATGATGATGAAACTCCGTGGTGTAGCATTTTTGCCAATTGGGTTGCGCTGAAAGCCGGATTGCCACGAAGCAACAAAGCTGATGCCCGTAGTTGGCTGAAAGTAGGAACCGAAGTAACTGAACCGCAATTAGGGGATGTGGCGGTTTTTAAACGTGGTAATTCGGCATGGCAGGGGCATGTTGCTTTTTACATTAACGAACTGGATGGGTTTATTAATGTTCTGGGAGGAAACCAGAGCGATACAGTTAAAATTTCAGCTTACAGTAAAGAAAATTTATTAGGATATAGGAGGTTAGTATGAAAAACGGATTTTTCCAGTCTATATCGGGCAATAATTCATCATCCAGGCTGATCGGGTTTATAATTATCCTGTTTGCGCTGGTTGAAAATTGCGTTGTGTTGTATCTCGGAAAAGACGACATAGTTCAGGCAGCAATAGCAGCAGGAACGCTCTTTGTAACTATTGCAGGTTCGGCAATGGCTTTCTTATTCGCACAAAAATCACAGGAAATAAAACAGGAAAAAAATGAAAATCAAAGTAGCAAACCCGATAACACCGTGGGTTAAAAATGTGTTCAGGAGCAAGGTGAATTTAGCGCTGATTGCAGCATGGTTGATTGCATCAGCAGTCGATTTCTTTACTCAGGTTGATTTAACGGGCGGCATTGCTTTTTTTGGAACAGTAATGCTTGGATATATGTTTGATTTGAGCAGGGTTTCATCACAAATACCAAAGAAATGAGAAAGATAATTTTAGCGGTCATGGTGTTATCATTGACATCATGCCTGACAGTAGAACGAATTGAACGTAACTGTAACAAATTCGCCAAAGTTTGCGTAACTGAATCGGTAGTAAAAATTGAGTATCGAGATACTACAATTTACAAAGACCGGATAATTGAAGTTAAGCTACCCAATGACACGGTTTACCTTACAAAAAATGTGTACATTAAGGACAACAAGTGTTTCATGGATTACACCCGAAAGACTTTTGGTAATATTTGGGCCAGCGCAAAGGTCGATAGTTCTGTTTTGGATTTAAGGGCGGGATATGTCAATAATATTGTTCAGGTTCCTATTCACGATACTATTTACCTTGAAAGGGCCGTGACAAATACCACTACTGATAATACAGTTGTTTTGCCGCCAGAGAAGTACGTCCCGAAGTTTTACAAATTTACCTTGTGGTTTTTCATTCTGGTTGTACTTGCCGGGGCCGGATTCATTGTTTACAAGTTTAAAGGTGGTTGGATAAAGAGTTTAATATCAAAATAAACACTCAGGGGCTTCTGCTCCAGTTTTGTTTCATAAGTTTAGGTTTAGGTTAATACGAGGGGTTGCACAGGCAGCCCCTTTTTTACACCGCTTTACACCTATTTTTAACACCTTTTTAAAAATGAAAAACGCCTGTAAGTTTTGATTTACAGACGTTTAACTATTTACATTTATTGACCCTACCGGGAGTACCGCAGTATTTTTCTGTTTACAACAATTTACGGTGTTTTGTAAACGCGGTGCGGCGTGTAGCTGATTTCTTTACAATTCGATGCGAAGTTTTGTAAAGGTGATTTGCACCTAAATTTTGCACCTATTTACTTCTTCCAGAAATCCAACTCAGCAACTTTATCGTAAATTTCGTCAAGGCCGGATTTGATGTATTTCAGGGCTTGTGCTTCCGTTTTGTGACCTGTGATACTCATTATATACTTCAGCGGAACATCTTTTAAATAAAGGTTAGTAGCAAGGCTCCGGCGGCAGGTGTGTGAAGAAATCATATCGCACTTGTCTTTCACTATTTCGGTTCGCTTCCCGCCGATGGTTTTAACGGTTATTACTTTCTCGGTAATACCAGCCAGCCGCCCGACAACCTTAATCTGTTTGTTCAATTTCTGTTCGCTGATGGATTTTGGAAGTTTGCCGCCGTTCTTTTCGATAATCTCCCGAATAATCCAGTGAATAGGAATCCGTACCCGTGGCCCGTTTTTGTTTACAATGGCGGTGATAATGTTCTTTTCAAGGTCAACATTCAAATCAGAATCAATATTGAGGTAATTGCTTACTCTCATTCCCGTCCATGCTCCAAGCATGAATAAATCGCGGACATGGGCGTTGTATCCATCCAGAGGAAGATTGTACATTTTTATCAGTTCAGCTTCCGACAGGTAGATATTATAAACATCTTCACGGAGTACAGCGAATTTCAGATATTCGGTGTTTTGGTGTTTTCCTTCTTTAAATGCGCGGGTTAAAATGATTTTGATGTTGTTTATTTGCCGCCCGATGTAGTTTTTAGCATGACCTTTTGCTTCCATTTTATCAACAAATTTCAGATACCACGAATAATCGAAGTCATACCAGGATATGTTTGCCGGAAGTTTGCCCTTTGTGGTTTTAAATGATTTTGCTGATTTAACGCCAGAGGTATCAATATAATTTTGCAGGTAGTCCATGAAACCCGTATTGTTTCCGGCCCCGGACGATACTTTTCTTTTTAATGCTGCATCAATTAACTGCCTGAGTGAATCGGATGTGATCGAAAAGTAATCCCGGTTTTTAAATTCAAGTTTTACCGCAGCTTCTATTTTATCTATTATATTGTTGTAGTCTTTAAAAGGTATGCCGTAAACTTCGCGCACCCGTTCAGTCTTTTCGTTCCACTGGTCGGGCCGGACGGAGAAACCACAGTAATACTTCAGGAAAATCTTGTGGTTCTTTCTGCTCATTCTGATTATGCCAACAACAGGGGAAAGTTTGCTTGAATCAAATAATTCGAACTTCATTTTTTCATCAGCTTTATAATATCGTCCTTCATTACTAACATTCTTTCTTTATCGGCTATTATTAGGTCTTTCATTTCGATAATATCCAACAGAGGCTTCTTAATGCGGTTTATTTGCTCCTGGGTGGATGCAATACTACCGTCGATACTTCCGGCCCCGGTAGCCAGCCAACGGGCATCTATGTCGGTATATTTCTCTATGAGGAGTAAAATATACTTGTCGGGAACCGGCTGAGAGTTGCTTATCCAGTTTTGAACCAGTTGTTTTTTTATCCCAAGTACGTTAGCAAGTTCTACCTGTGTGATATTCTTAAACTCAATCACTCTTTTTACTCGTTCATTCTTTGTCGTTTCCATCTTTATTTATTTACTTTGTAATCTTTATTTATGTACTTTTAAGCCAAAAAAATATGAACAACGTCGATATGTCTGTTTTCAAAAATTACCGTCAGTCGCTTGACTATCGCACCCGATTGAACCTGAGAAAAGAACTCGAAGCAAAAACCGGCTATTCCCACTCTGGCGTTTGGAACTGGATGAACGGAACCAGGAACCCAAAGAAGCCAACGCGGGAAATTATTGCTCAAGTTGTGGGCATTAAAGCCAATGAACTTTTCCCCATTCTTTAATTATCTTTTTCTTCACTATAAAATTCTGCTGTCACTAATGGCAAAAACCAATTTTCAAGGCTCGCTGTATCTTCTACTAAATTCCATGTAAACCCGGTTTTTGTATCTAATAAAAAAATATCCTTGTTTGTTCTTCCTGATAAAAACAACTGATACACCGGCGCGTTGTATGAATTTAACTCAGTGATGCTCTGTGGGTGTTTTCCAATATACATAGACTGCCAGCCACATTCGTTTTTCTCTACATCAAAAACAACAAATTGAAATACCTCTCCTGTGTATTTATTGATTTTAAATGTATTGGCCCTTGTTATGCTACTCGAAACAATTTCATATTTACCGCCTGATGGATATTGCGTTGATTGATGTTGTATAAAATCATATGTCTGGCACGTTGATTTATATGATAACAACACCATAAATATTACTGTGATAAATATCTTGTTTTTCATTTTTATATTCATTTTATTTACAATATCAAAGCAGGAATTTTATTTAGGAACTCACTTTTATCCGGTATCGCCAATTTTGCCGGACGATAAACTCATGCGTACAACTCTCACACAGCTTCTTTCTTTTTGATTTCATGGTTGCTGGTAGTTAACAACTGCAATTCGTTAATCTGCTTCATAAGAAACTCGCAAAACTGCTGTTTCTCATTCAATTGTTTTTCGAGACTTGTAATTCTGTCCCGAAGTTCTTCAACTAAGGTTTGGTTTTCCATTACGTTTATTGTTGGATTGGTTGATTCTGATTTTAACATTTGGCCTTCTCCGGTCAAGAGCCAATCGACATTTAATTGGGGGTAATTTAAGGCAATGCTTTCTATTTTGTCTGGCTGAAGCGACACCCGCATTGAACTAATAAAGGCGTTTGACACCCCAATAGTCCGGCAAAACTCCGAATTTGATATTCTTTGGGATTTTACAAAAGCCATAATTCTCTCTTTTACAGACATTTAAAAAATATTTTAAAAAAATGCTTTAAAAAATTTGCAAATTTAAAACATTGCTTTAAATTTGTAAAGCATATAAACATTCATTGTACATCAATTATCAGAACAAAGTTTACGAAATATAAAGCAAACAAACAAACAAAAGTATGAAAAAAAATCAAATAGGCGTTGCGCCTACATTAAAAAGCCTTCCGGTTTTTGAAAAAGCAATCTTCTCTTTAACGCAGTACACGACTGTAAACGCCACTATCCAGAGGTTACAGACCATTTCAAAGTCTCGATTTACACAGAAAAAAAACAAAGAAAATTCAACCCTTGAAGTTATTAGAACCGCTTAAAGCAAATACAGAATGAAAACTAATGTGAACATGATTCGCAAAATGGGCCGCTTTGATGTTATTCAGAGGACACAAGACGGTATGTTCAATGCAACTGCTTTAATGGAAGCATGGAACTCGGCCAATAAATCAGAAAAACGTATTAAGGATTTTGCAAAGCTATCACAAACACAGGAATTTATTGATGAACTGCAATCCGAAATAGAAAGCCAAAGGGATTTTTCTCCCAATGGTGAAATTCAGGCAGTTACAATAATCAAAGGTCGTAACACAAAAAACGGAAAAACAGCAGATGTAGTTTGGTATCATCCTTACCTGTTTATCAAGTTTGCAATGTGGTTAAATCCGAGGTTTGAATTACAGGTTATTAAATTTGTTGCCGACCAGTTAATTGAATACCGACACGAAGCCGGCGACAATTACAACGGGCTTACCTCTGCGGTTCAAAGATTCAGGGACATAAATTATCCTCAATTAGCAAAAGGCTTAAACTGGATTGTGTTTAACAATCACGAATCCGGCATAAGAAACAAAGCGTCACAAGACCAGTTGAAACAATTGGTTGAAGTACAAAAGAAACTTGCATTTGCCTGTGACATGGGTTACATCAAGACATTCGATGAATTAATTAACGAGATGAGAAGATTGTATCACATGAGGTATTCCATCGCTTGATTGAATTGATTGGTTAGCCCGGTAATAACAGAAGTATCGCAAGTCCGAATCTTGCACCGGGTTCAAGAGTTTCTCGCGCATTGTACAATTAAATACATAAAGGCAGTTGCGGCAATCGAAGTGAAAAGGATTCATAACGATTGTGAAGAACACAGACGGGGAACAGAAAAACGGTATGACGGCTGGGGACTGCTTTCATACCACGAATTTCGTTGAAACTATTTGAAACTGTTTGGACGCGGGTTCGATCCCCGCCACCTCCACATCCACAAAGGAAGGAAGGGAAAGCAACACTTGTTGATATTGCAATTTTTGTTCACTTAAAAAACGACCGAAGTAGCAAAGCGGAACGGCGAACGCTTGACAGTCAGGACAGATTAATAGAGATACCCACTGACAGGGGACGGAAACAGCATTTCGGGGCGGGGTGTGCAATAGGAACAAAGGAGAGTGTTGCTTTTAAAGAAACAATCGCCGGTTGTCGCTAACCCGTCGCGTTAGTACGGTTGTTTATAAACCTACTGAATCAACTATGTAACCCACGGTGGTTAGTGTGCAAGGTTTATAATTCGGGGGTGTTTGGTTTTGACAGGCAGAGGTAGGGTAGCGGAGAAGTTCAGCCATAAAAGGCAAATCAATTTCAATGTTTACACCGCAGGTAAGACTTGCAGCGTAAGCCGTCGGCCCCACGATACGGGGCAAACTGAAGCGGTTTATATAATGGACAATTGGTAGTTCATCCAATAAAATGGTTTTACGTGCGTAGGTTCAAATCCTACCCGCTTCACGAATTACCAGTTATTGAACTGGTCTTTCAATCTATATTGGGTTTAGGTTCAGGTTTATTTTTTGGTTCAGGGCGGGATTCCACAAACTTAGTGCGCACATTCATTGCATTATACCCGCCCTTTTTTCAAAGCAAACACACAAAAATTAAGATATGAATCATGGTAGTTTATTCTCCGGTATTGGAGGATTTGACTTAGCAGCCGAGTGGATGGGGTGGAATAATATTTTTCATTGTGAGTGGAACCCATTCGGGCAAAAAGTACTGAATTATTATTGGCCAAATGCTATAAGTTATGGAGATATTACACAAACAGACTTCACTATTCACAGAGGAAACATTGACATCCTTACGGGAGGATTTCCATGTCAGCCATACTCACAAGCCGGAAAACGACTTGGCAAAGAGGATGAACGCCACCTCTGGCCGGAAATGCTTAGAGCAATTCGAGAGATTCAACCGACCTGGATTGTTGGCGAAAACGTTTCCGGCATTATTAATTGGAACGATGGACTGGTATTCGACGAAGTGCAAGCTGAAATGGAAGCTGAAGGCTACGAAACAATCCCGTTTTTACTTCCAGCTTGCAGCGTCAACGCCCCTCACAGACGAGAACGAGTTTGGTTTGTGGCCTACTCCGGTAACAAGCGATGCAACAACCGGAGCGATAATAGGGAAGAACGACACATTCAAACAGACTGCCGGATTGCCACGGAAAATAAACCAGAACGGAACGGACGGGAGTGTGGGATTGGCTCGCTTAGTGAAGCTGTTACCGACACCTGCAACAAGAGACTACAAGGGGACGAACGATATTCAGAAAATGAAAGACAAGATTGCAACAGGAGAAAGAGCGCATCAAGGGCAATTAGCGAACTTTATAGGGGTTCAAACTTCGAGCAATTCCCAACTCAATCCCCAATTTGTAGCGGAAATGATGGGTTTTCCAACCGATTGGACGGAATTACCTTTCCTAAGTGGAGAAACGAAAGCATAAAAGCCTTTGGAAACGCAATAGTTCCACAGGTAGTATATCAAATTTTCAAATCAATCGAACATTTTAAACAAAATACTTATGACAACTAATTTATCGCAGGGCAAACGCCCACAGCAGAACGAGGACAGTCTATTTAACTCGATGATTGGATTTGTGGTTTTAATCGGGACAATAATTGTCTATTCAATTTTGATGTTATGAAACCACAGGAAATTGAACAGTTTGCTTCAATTATCAGGGATGAAATCAGGAAGTCATTTGAGATTCTTGTAGATACCCCTGCCGAAATGTCGAAATCAGAAGCAGCAAAAAGGCTTAGTATTTCTCGACCAACGCTGAATAAGCGGATTGAACAGGGATTGATTGAGGTAAACGGGAGTGGTAAAATAAGCCGGTTGACGGTATTTAAACACATGAAATGACCGATGATATGATTTATTCAACATCAGCAGACCCGTCAGATAGCTATTCTAACCACGTTAGCAATGCCGAACAATCCAAATGTCAGCATTGTGGAAGCACCGATATAATGTTTGACTACATAGACAGTAATACGCTGGCAGAATTATACATCTGCCTTGATTGTGGAGAATACACATCAGAATACAATTTATAATTCTAATACTTAACAACAAATAAAAAAAATCATGGAAGATTTAGTAAAAATTGAAGAAGTTGGTGCAGAAGTAATTTACCAACAAGACAGGGCTGCAATTGACATTCAAATCAGCACAGCCAAAGCATATCCGAGGAATATTAAAAGAGCGATTGACAATTCAATTGCAATAGTGACAATGGATAAAGAAACGGCAGCAACTTGTACTTATGCCGTTCCGAGAGCCGGAAAAGCAATAACTGGACCATCGGTTCACCTTGCTAAAATACTTGCTCAGAATTGGGGGAACCTCAGAATTGAAGCAAAAGTAGTTGGTATTGATGCAAGACAGATAACAAGTCAGGCGGTTTGTTTTGACCTTGAAAACAACCTTGCAATTAAAGTAGAAGTGAAAAGGTCGATTATGACAAAAAACGGCAGGATGAATGACGATATGATTACCGTAACAGGGAATGCCGGTAATTCAATTGCACTTCGTAACGCTGTTCTTTCTGTAATTCCAAAAGCTATTGTTGACAAGGTTTACGGCGAAGCAAAGGCAAAGATAACCGGAGATGTTTCCGACAAAACAAAACTTCTTGCAAGAAGGAAACAGGTAATTGACGGTCTAAAAGACACCTATTCATTGACTGAGGCCGAAATAATCGGAGCAGTAGGAAAAGCATCGATTGATCACCTTACTTCTGATGATTTAGTGGTTTTAATCGGAATAGGAACCGCAATTAAAGACGGCGACACCGATATTGAAACGGCGTTCAGAAAGAATGTTAAAAAAGGAGAACAAAAACCAGAACAACAATTTCAGCCTCTTAAATTCAGAACTGAAGATGAAGCAAGGGGATTCTTTATTAACGACCAGGGAATCATTCCACAGGCCGTTGAAGGGAAAAAGCTGTTTTCGCTGGCAAAGGAAAAAGGATTTGACCTGATAATTGCCGGAGTTTCTTCGGTTAAAGTATCTGAAACAGAACAAAAGAAAGAGAATTTAAGAGGCAATAATCAATCTCCAACACTTATGTAATATGTACCAGAAACCTTACCATAAATTCAGGGATCAAGGCCGCGACCAGATTGAAGAATTACTCAGTAATTACATCATTGACAGCCTTTCGTACTCAAAAATAATGTCCTTTTGCCGCAACGAGAAGGAATTTGAAATGAGATACGTTTATTGTATGCCGGGGAAAATGTCGGCCACCACAATCGCGGGACAGGCATATCACGCGGCACTTCAGTTGTATTTTGAATGCCTTAAAGATGGCATTACGCTTGATATTGCAGCACTTGAAACAAGAGCATTCCAGGTTATAGAGGAAGTTCCGGCAAATACGTGGAAGTTACAGAAAACAACGCCCACGGTTGAAGAATCAATAAGTGTTGCTTGCAAAACAACTTCGATGTTATTGTTGAATTTTCTATCTGAAATTTCTGTTTACACTTCGGATATTGTCGAAATAGTTTCGATTGAACTTTATCTCGATGAATGGCTTAATGTAAACGGCGTTGATATTCCGCTTCCTTTTCACATGAGAATTGACTTAATTGGGAGAACCAGTGAAGGCAAACTCGTGATCGTCGATCATAAATCAAAACGGTCATTTACAGATGAAAAAGAACTTGCGTTTTCATCTGGAAAACAGGCAATAACTTATGTTTTGGGCTACGAAACAGCAACCGGAGAAAAAGTCGATGAAGTCTGGTTTATCGAAAACAAGTTTTCACAAAACAGGGACAAAACACCACAGCTTTCTTGTTCTAAAATCGAACTAAACGAAGATGTCAGAAGGTTATATGAAGCCATGCTTTATGAACCCACGAAAAGGGTTATTGAAGCAGTAAGTAACCCGGATTACATCTACCTGATTAACGAAAGTGACAACCTAACGGACACAGCAGAAATACATGAGTTTTGGGCGCAAACCATGATTGCCGAAGTTGATGATTTTATCAACGTTCCTGAAAACAAAAAAGAACTGATTAAAAACCGGCTTCGTAAGGTAAAAGATTCATCGTTATCAGCAATTAGCCCATCGGTAATTAAGAAATTTAGAAAACACGCATCGGAATTTATCCAATACGACCTAAGCAATAAAGACATGAACAATGAGGAAAAAATCGAACACGTTTTAAGAACATTTGGAATTAACGTTAAGGTACAGCATATTTTCAATGGTTATTCAAGTACCACGTTTTTAATTGAAGTAACAGCCGGAATCCCGCTGGCAACACTTCATAGGCACAAACTTGATATTGCGAACGCGCTCGATGTTTCAAGTATCAGGATAATGAAAGACCTTTTTGTTTATGAAGGAAAATCATATTTGGCGGTCGAAAGCGCACGAAAAAGGGATGCTGATTTGTTTTGGGATGAAAAATATCTTTCAGGGCTTCGTATTCCTTTGGGGCTTGATAACTTCCAGCGTCCGGTTGTTTGGGATTTAAACAATCAATCAACACCTCATATGCTTATTTGTGGGGCCACTGGTTCCGGGAAATCTGTTTCAATTATTTCTACAATCGAATACGCAATATTAGCCGGAGTTGAAAATATTGTGATTTTCGACCCGAAGTTTGAATTTTCAGGATATTCCAAACACGGTAATATTTCGGTATTCAACGACATTGAAGAAATTGAATTTGAAATGGCTTTGCTGGTGGAGGAAATGAACAAGCTGGCAAAATCGGGACAGACACGAAAAACGCTTGTAATCTTCGATGAATTTGCCGATGCCACTTCTCAGGCAAGAAGTGGAAACGAACTGAAAAACTACCAGAATGTAATAGTTGGAGCCTATAAAAACGGACTTGCCAAAACAAAACGTGAGGTAACTTCTGTTGATAAAAGCCTGGAAGAAAACTTGAAGATATTGCTTCAGAAAGGCCGTTCATCGGGGTTCAGAATTATTGCCGCCACACAACGGGCCTCTACAAAGGTAATTACCGGGGATGCGAAAGTAAACTTCCCTGTTCAGTTGTGTTTCAGGGTTCCAAAAGAAGTAGATTCAAAAGTAGTAATCGACGAAAGTGGAGCAGAAGCACTACAAGGTAAAGGGGATGGATTGCTGAAATCTCCTGAATATCCAGATGTCATTAGGTTTCAGGCATTTTACAAAAAGTAACCATGAAATCACCTGAAGAATGGTGTGTATTATTTTATCAAAACAAAATAATGTACCTCGAAGATTTAGTAAAGCAAGTTCAGGACGAAGCTATTTCTGAATCAATAAAGGCAATCCAGCAGCTTTCTACTACGCAAACAAAAACGAAAATTCAAAATTAATCAGGCTTCATCAAAGCCAAAACTACATTTAAAAACTTAACAACATGAAATTCAACTTAAAAATTCACAACTGTTGTGCGCTTGATGATTTAAGGATAGTAATGAAACACATCCTTTTTGATGGAGATTTTATTATTGCCAGTGATGCGCACATTTTGGCAGTTATCAATATCAACGACCTGGGTGCTTCAGACGAGGAAAAAGAAGTTTTAAAATCATTGAAAGGTAAATTGCTTCACAGAACAGCATTTTTAAAAATCTGGAACAAAGAGGTAACACCTACCGAAAAGGGGTTTGATTGTCCGGCTGAGTTCTTCTCGGTAAATTTTTCAACTGACGAAACTTGGAAATATCCCAACTGGAAAGCAGTTATACCTAATCACGATAAAATTCAAAAACAATCTTTAGTAGGATTAAATCCTGAACCACTATTGAAACTTTCTATGGCGCTTCCTTTCAATAAACGCCAGGTAGTTTTATCGATAATCGACCCATGTAAAGCAATTACCGTTTTAGCAAATGACCCTGAAATTAAATCATACGGCATAATAATGCCAGTTATGGTTGATGGAGTTCCTGAAAAACTGGAATTAAACCGGGAAACAATGTTGTTTAATCATTTCATTTCCTAATCATGAGCAGAAGAAAATTAAAAGTGTACTTGTCTGCCCCTGTTTCCGGTAAAGTACAATCAGAAGTCACTTATCAATTCATGGTAGCCGAAAGTCAGGCAAAAAACGCCGGATATGATGTTATAAACCCGCTTGTCGAAGGTGTTACCGCGCTCGGATGGAAAGCCAACTGGATTGACTACATGAAGCTGGATATTCCACTTCTTGCTTCAAGTGATTGTGTTTGGTTCTTCTCAAACGAACCGGACAGTGACGGGGTGGCAATTGAAAGAGCAATTGCAGAAAGTTTCAAAATCAAAATCATTGAGTTATGACAGAAGAACAATTCAGGGCAAAGGTTCTCGAAATGAGAACCGCCCAAAAAGAATATTTCAAAACAAGAGATCACGACGCTTTGAGAAAATCAAAAGCACTCGAAAGAGAAATTGACGAGGAATTAACCCCGAACAAACAAGAGAAAAAACCAGAATTTAATCATCCAACTTTATTTTAAAACTATGAACGTAAATCCATACGCAGCCCCAGGGTGCATTGAACAAAAAACAAGCAACAAAAATGGTGAAACAGTTAATTTACTAAAACTTCGATATTGGGTTATAATTGCCCTGAGAGAACGACGAATTAAAAAGAAACTTCTAAGCAACAGAAACGACACTAAAAAAAGTGACTACGCCTTGTTTACTAATGTTTGTGATATTTCAGGACACAAACCAAAAGACGTAATCAAATACAATACGTGCCGGAAACGAGAATATGTCTTAATCAGGCAGATTACAATGAGCCTTTTATTGTTGAAAAACAAAAGGTCGTTGACTTATGCAGCCGGATATTTTTCGAAGGATCACTCCACGACGATACATTCGGTAAAAACAGTTAAAAACCTGATGGAAACCGACAGGGATTTTAAAGAAAAGTACGGAGATTTATTTAAGGGAATAACTTTCCCTGTTTATGGGAACTACTAAAAAATCTCAAATGAAAAAGCAAGGATTTCGCCTTACCAACTCCGATGGAGAAGGTTTTGAAAGATGGGATAACGACAAAACATTTATTCTCCCGAAAAATAAACCAACTAATCTACCGCTTTGCATCAGGCAAGTATTCATTGTGCAATGCACTTTGGGATTTGAGGTTGCAAAAAACTACTGCAAGCTGAAAAAGTTTGAATTTACTGAGTTGTCTGAAAGAGATTATCCGACGTTTTGGAAGAAATTTATTAATAAAGTGATGTTATGAAAACAATTGAAGAAGCTGCAATAGAATATGCTGAAAAAAACAAAAAAACAAGGCTTTCAAATCATATAACAAAAACAGATTTTAAGGCAGGTGTTGAATTTGCACAACGGTGGATTCCGGTTGAAGAAGAATTGCCGGAAGATGGTGGAATAGTTTTAGTAAGGTCAACAAATCCCAAAAAACCGTCAACAGCATTTTTTACAAAAGGAATTTTTAGGTGTGATTTTGTTGGTATATCACACCAACAGGTTACTCATTGGCGACCAATCGAATTAAAATAAACAGCTATGAAAAACACAAAATTCAACAAACAAAGTTTTGGAATGAGGCTGATTGTATCGCCTTTAATATTTGCCATTTTGTTTATTGCTCACAATTCATTTGTAATTAAACGCTTTTGGCACTTCTTAAAATTCGGAGGTGAGTATATCAACTTTGAAGAAAACGAAAGGGCAACTATTAGTGATATTTTAATCGAACTCAAAAAGCAAAATCGGCTGAAAGAAATGGAAAAAGAGGAAGTGTTATGAGAATATTTACGCTTACAGTCACCGAAGAAACTGGCGAAAACAGAATGAAATACGATATTGTTTCTGACGGATTCAGAAAAATAGAAATGATTGGTATTTTACACGAAGCTACCAGAATAGTTGTCGAAAGAGAAAAACAAAAAGAAACCGAACATGACAACGAAGCCGCCAATCATTGAGGGAATAAAAATAACCTGCTTGGACTGCAAAAATGACTTCCGGTGGGTTCCTAATTCGACAATAAAGCCAAAACGCTGCCCACGCTGCCAGAACCTTGCCGACTTTCAACGAAAACAAGATTCAGCACACAAGATAGCGGAAAACAAAAAAGTGCTTAAAAACGCCGGATTTTACGCTAAAAAAGAGAAACGGGAAAAGCACATTAAAATTCCCATTACGCACGATAAGCAGGTTAGAATAGTTCTCGGAACAAAATCTCAGGCAATGCAGAGAGCCGACCAGTATTTTTCAAGATACATTCGGTTATTCCATTCTTTTGAAACAACAGCCGGACAGGTTTGTACTTGTTATACTTGTGGTAATATTAAGCCAATTAAAGAGGCTGAATGTGGACACTGGCAGCGCAGGGGGTTTAAAACAACCCGATTCCACGAAAATAACGCAAGGCCACAGTGCAATAAATGCAACTACCGAAGAAGCGGTGAGCCTGAAAAATTCGAAATGAAACTAATCCGGGAAATCGGAGCAGAAAAAGTAAACGAACTTAAACAATTAGCACAGAAAGAAGGAGAAGATAACCGGATATTCTACTCTGAAATAGCTAAAAAGTACAGGGGGAAAGTACGCGAACTTCTTAAAGAACGCGGCATTGAAAATCCGTGGAAACGTGCTTCAGTTTGTTAATAAATCCTATTAATGTTCCAGTAATTAAAAACTTACAAATATCATGGCACTAAGAGATCAACCATATTTACCGCTATATGTACAGGATTATTTAACTGACGAAAAGTTAAATATGTGTACTGCATCAACTCAGGGAATATACATTAAAATCATGTGCATTTTCCACAAATCAGAAACGTACGGAGGAATTTTGCTAAAGCAAAAAGACAAGCAAAACGAAAACATTTGCTTGAATTTTGCTTTGAAGTTTGCTAAACTTTTGCCATTCGATTTGCGTGAAATTAAAAATGCAATAACAGAACTTTTAGACGAAAAAGTATTATTGATTGATGGTGATTTTCTTTATCAGAAGCGAATGGTAAAAGATAATAATATAAGCGAAAAACGCTCTTTATCAGGAAGTAACGGAGGTAAAAAAACTCAATCTAAAAACAAAAAATTTGCTAAAGCAAAAAGTAAAGCAAAATCTGAATATGAAAGTGAAAGTGAAAATGAATATTTTGATGATTTTGAATTACAACAAAATGCAACTTTTGAATATTTCTGGAACGAATACGACAAAAAAGTAGGTGACAAGGAAAAGATTAAGGCAAAGTTTTTTAAAATATCAGCAAGAGAACAGGCGGAGATATTTGCACACATCCCGAAATACAAAGAATCACAACCAGACAAAAAGTATAGAAAAAATCCAGATACATACCTGAACAACAAAAGTTGGAATGACGAAATAATCAAATCAGACATCAATGCAAAAACTATCAACCATCACGACAAACTTGCTTCCAACCGTCAGGCAGCAGCCGAACTTGCCGCAGAAATTGCCGAAAAGAGCAGAAACTTTGTTGAGCAAAATCAAAGATCCGGAACAGCTTTTGAAGATCTTGAACCATGATTTCTGTGCGAATCGGTATCTGGAACACAATACGGAAATAAAAGCACTACGGGCCGGCGTTGTAAAGTTGTCAGAAATAAATCAGGCATACACTCCGGGAACCGCAGAAGATTTAATATCAGCATGGTTGCTTTCTCTTTCGATGTACGTGAGGATTGAAGTTGACAAAAAACTGATTCAGGAGATCGCCAGAGAACTTTACAAAGAGATATTCATGCTTAACATAGCTGAACTAACTCTTTTCTTTAGTAAACTCAGGAGAGGCATTTACGGGCCATTATACGGGCGTTTCGATGGAATGATGATTTGTATAGCTGCAAGGGAGTATCGCCAAACCAGAGGAACGGAACTGGCTAAATTACCATCAGAAGAACAAAAGCAAATCACAGCTTAAAAAAAGTACACTCAATAAATTTACTTTGTAAATATTTTCTATATTTATAGAAAAAAACAATTATGGAAAATTTAACACAAGGCCGCAGACCGGCACAGATTAAGAGAAATGAGAAAATCACTTTTATTTCAGTGGTGATATCAATGATTTCACTGGCGTTTGCGCTGAGTTCGTGCAGTACCACAAAGAGTGCCTTGCCATTCGCCACGACCAATCGGCAGGGAGAATACCCCGTTTTGAAAAATAAACCAGTAAAAAACAACTCTACCTGGAATCATCGCCAGTGGGGACACGAAGGGAGGTAATTCGTGTGTTTGAAGTAAAAATTATAAATACAGTGCGATGGAATTATAAATGATATTACGTGATTTTATTGAATGGAATAATGAAAGTTTCGATAAAGGGTATATACCAAAATCGAGGATTGGGATGTATATTTTGATAAAACAGTGCGAGGGCAAAGAAACTACCGACGAGCAGAGCAACTGCATTAAACCTGCTGTTGTAAAATCGGTTTGCGAAATGTGCAATGAAGAAAAAGAACTGCAATCCGATAATTTATGTAAAGAATGTTATGACAGTCTGCCTTAATCGCAAACTGTTTTATAACGTTTTGCAACTAACAGAAGTGGTTGCTTGTAAGAACTTCTAAATTAAAAACAAATGCTTGTAGCAGCCATTTTTGTTAGGTGCTGTTATAAGCTGTAAAAATTACGACTTATGGAACGAATATCCATTCACGAATTTAAAACAAAAGGACTAAAACAATACTACGGAGCAAGTAAGCGGGTTTACAGAAATAGCCACGTTGAAAAACTCCTTAGAATGTGGAATGATTTACACTACTTATCGGAATTAAGCACAAGAACTAAATTAGTGCCTTGTAACGAGGAGTTTTTAAAGAAGAAAGCTATACCCGCTTACAATTCAACATTAGAACGATTACAACTGAAATATCCGAACATAGCGGAATTTCACAATTATAAACCAATAGCTAAGTAATTTTTATTGCTTACCGGTACTTTGCTATGTGTAGCACGGCATAGCAGACATTTTCAAAGTAGTACGGACTTTCGAGCCGTGTTACATATAGCAAATGTTATGGTTTCGTGCTTTATTAATCAGATTGTTAAACTAAAAATATAATCAAAATGGAAGTAAATTTTAATAGCCTACGGAAAAAGACTTGCTATGCTTACGATAGATTAGCAAACAAGTTAAACAATGCTATTAAGGAATATGAAAAAGAGTATTCCGAAAAATGAACATTAATGATTGATTGCGATGAAATTCAAAGAGAAATGGATGATTTGAAACAGTTAATCGGAAGTATTGCAATGTGCTATAATGAAAATGACCCTGATATGAAAGATGTATTTGAAGAAATATATACTGATGAAAAAATAATGGTTGATTTTAATCCCGATGCTGTTGAGTATTTTTAGCATGAACGACAGCACTAAACGCAGTACGAAGCGTTGATTTGTGCGTTGTAGTATTGCGATTAGAGCTGTGTTATGTGTAGTGTTTTATTTTCAACAAATTAATAATCAATAATATGAAAGCAAAAGAGTATTTTAATCAGTTTTTAAATGAAAACCAAGATAAAGTAATTGAATGGCGTTTAGTAAATGCTTTTCGACAAATGGTTTTAGAAGTTGAACAAATCGCAAAAATGCGAAGTGCAAAATCAGATACTGCATTAGTGGCTATTTTTAAGGAAATAGAAATTAAATCACATTCATTTATTCGCCTTGTAAACGAAACCGAACCTTTTAAAACAGAAGGAACGGTAAAATATGACGCATTTAAATTATTTGTCGAACAATCAAGCCCAAGTTTGGCGGCTGTCGTGTGGCGTTCTTAACATTACACATAACGGTAAATGTTTGTGCAGTTGGGGATTAGAAACAACTGCACCATCAAAATAGTAAAAACTTAATAAATATAGATTATGAACGAATTAGCACAAAACCCCCAATTGCATAAACATAGTGTTAACAAGTGTTTTTATTTTCGTCAAGATGATGATACTTGTTACACTATTGAAAATCATTTGCAATACATGATTGAAAACCATATTGAAGAAATGGACATATTTTTGGCAAAACGTGAAACTGATAGCGGTTATTTTTTCTGCAAACATTTTAACGAGGTTGGCGAAAAATCAGAAGGTGGTTGCGGCAAAATGTGCCAAGCATATAAACCACGCAACGGAAAATCAGGAGCTTGTCAATTTATCGGCTATGTTTATGAGCAAACCGACAAATGTTTCTCGTTAAAAGTTGATAGTGTTGAGTTCCTTTCTTAAATGCTTGTTAACGACCGGGTACATGGCGCGTTTAATGCTGACTTCGATTAGTTGCACTGACTAAAAACAAAAAAAAGAGGGAGGGGTTTAAATTATTTTATCTTAATATTTGGATATATTATTTATTATACGTAAATTTGGATATAAATTTAAAACAATGAAAACACAGTATCATTTTTGGTTGAGTTACAAAATTGAAGGTTCAGAAAAAGAAAGAACTATTGTGACTTACGCAGTAAGCGAAAGAGCAGCAAAATCACACGTTCAGAAATGTTACGGGAAAGAAGTTAAGATTAGCTTTAACGAAATAATAAAAACTGAATTATGAAAGCAATAGAACTAAAAGAACAACTATCAAAATTCCTTCGAGAAAAAGGGACAGAATCATTTACTAAATTAGTTAGCGATTCAATTAATGAAACAGGCGCGCATAATGGTAATTCAATAGATGCAACAAGAAATAACTTTATTAAGAAATTCACTGCTTTATCAAAACTTAATTTAACAGAACAATGACATTTATTGACGATAAAACAGCAGTTTTAAAAGATTCATCAATCGTTGTATTTAATGAAATTGGGGGAGTATATCTGTATTCATCAAAAGAATGGAAAAAACCAAAAAAAGGCAATTGTCATTCTTTTGATTTTATCACAAAAGAGCAGGCAATTAATGTGTTTAGAAGAATAGATGAAAATTTGTTATGATTGACTGGTTACGCAAAAACAAAGATTTTCTTTCCATTCGTGGAATAGAAAAGCAACTTGGAATGCCTGATTCGACTTTAATTAAAGCTGTTACAGGTGTTCAAAAGCTGCCTAAGAAATGGGAACAACCGCTATGCGATTTCATTAACAACTTGATAAAGTTGTAAGCGGGAGGGCTTTTTTTGTTTTTACTTATTAAGCTCTGACGTTCATTAAATGCTCCGACAAAATGCGCTATGTACCATGTTACCGTGGCGAAGCGGACGTTTAAAACCGATGCAAAAACTTCAGAATCTTAAACACTTTCTGAGGTTTTAAATGCACGGTAACGATGGGGCTAAACCGTCGTTTTAATGCGGTTTTAGCCCGTGTTACCAACTGGCACGGGCAATTTAGTAGAAACTTTAATAAATAGAAATAATGATAAACGAACTTTCAAAACAGATACACGAGAACAACAAAGCTAAAGGCTTTTATGATTCTGAAAAAAACATTGGTGAAATGCTTGCGCTTGTACATAGTGAAGTAAGCGAAGCTCTTGAATGCGATAGAAAAGACAAATACTATTCTAATTGCGTTGAAGAACAGAAATGGTTTATTGATGGTATGGCAGACCCGAATTACGGACATACTTTTAATGATGACAATTTTTTCAAAGAGCAATTTGAAAATAGGGTTAAAGACACTTTTGAGGATGAACTTGCAGATATTATGATTCGAGTAATGGACTTAGCAGCATTCAAGGGCGTAAACTTAGAGAAGCATATAAAAGCCAAAATGAGATACAACGCTCTAAGACCACATAAGCACGGTAAGAAGTACTAAAGTAGTGCTCGTTGGTAACGGCTGCGCATAAGAAATGTGCCGTATTTGAAATACAACATTATCAACTTAAAATAGAATTAGATATGAAAAACAAAACTTCAATTTTCCCACACGAAAGGCATATTTTTTATGCGTTGTTAAGGGCAGTTATTCAGTTCCAAATCAACAATGGGATGTTTGAAAACCATAACAAATTCAAGCGTGGGGAGTGGCTAAAATACAATTGGAAAGCCAAAATAATGATTGATACAGCTATTAAGGACGGATTAGAACCGATGCAGTTTGAAAAATACATTATCAAAGGCGAAAATGTAGAATTTACTAATGGTGATTCGTGTTCTGCATTTTGGGTGCGTAGGCTTCATTTTTGGGAGCGTCATCTATAATTGCCCTTAACGGTTATATGTATTAAGCCGCTGTAATTATTTAATTATAAAACTATTAACTTATGACGGCAATAAAAGGTAAAACTTTGATATAATAGCATTGAAATTATTCTATAAACTTGTATTTAGCCAAAATAAAAAATAACTTACGTAAAATATACTTACTCCCACGATTCGCTAATAAGCCGGATTAAATCACCGGCAAGCGGGATAAGAGTATGACATTTCCTATCTATTGTTAATAATTGCTTCACAAAGTACATAGATTGTATTTGTTTTTTACATAGATTTGCTATTATCAATTTTATAAAAGATAATGGCAACAAAAACGATTTCAACAACAAGACTTTATGCCAGGGAAGCAGAACGAAAGTTAAATCCTGCAATCAAAGCAATATCAACCTACATTCACAACACAGGTGAAGTTACAGACGACTTCCGGGGTTATCGACTTCCGGCAGGAGGATTGAAAGACAACCGGGGCCGGAATTGGCAATTACAGATTTATGCTGTTTGCCAGAAGTCAGACTTCATTAAAAAGGATGAAATTAAGCCAATCATCAGCAAGTGGGCAATTGGTTTGAAATTACGGGTAATGGCGAAGTATCTTGTGGATTGGGCGAACAAAGCATAAAGACATGAGAAAGAAAATCAAAAATCGCAGCATAACAAAGGCCCGATTCCTGTACTTGTATTTCATTATTGGAGGAATCGCAATGTTCGTCTATGCAACCGCAAGTGTACTGTTGTCATTCTTTACAGAAATTAATCTTCCAGTCTGGTACACGCCGCTTCCAATCGCCTTACTTCTCGTTTGGTTCATCGGAATATTCGCGGTAAAGAATTACAAAATGTTCTGGCTGTACATCAAAGACGTTCAACAGGGCAGGTTGATGCTTTATTTAGGCGACAGCACTCATTTTGGCCACATACACAAAGACAAAATAGTTAAGTGGGTGTATTTACCCCGGAAGTCAATCCGCAACGAAACATGGCTTAAATTAAGCCAGAAGGTACAATCAGGAATCGAATTGACAAAGCAGGAAAAACGGCAGTACAAGTACAAAGTCAGAATACTTCCTCAACAGGTTAAAGATGGTATCAATCAGGCAATACTTGTCAATGCTCTTATTTACGCACACAAAAACATTCATGTTCTCGATGATGAAGTCCGCGACATTCTTGAACTCACCGATGAAAACATGGCAAAATTCGACCTGAGAAGGGAAATTGACAGATGCCGGAAGAAAGAGTATCAGGAAGATTACAACCGGAGAATGAAAATAGCAACTGGAGCAATCGAAAAAGAAAAGCTATGTCAAAATTAGAATTAGTCATATCACTTTCAATTATTCATTTGGTTTACTACTTGTATTCACAGGTATGGTCTGACTTCCAGAGAATCGGCATGATTCACAACAACGACAACAAGTTAATTTCGCTGCTAAGGACGAAATACCACGTTACAATCAGAACGTTTCAGAAAAATACCAATCATTTCGGCTTTGCTTGGTTTAAGACAATCTACTTAAATGAAAATCTATTCAAGAAACCAAAGTTACTGCTGTATATATTCTACCATGAACTTTATCATTTGCAGCACAAACATAAAAGGAACATACTACTTCAACGATTTGCATTCTCTACTTTACCACTTTTGATTTTGTTGCATTGGGCGGCTTTCCTTGTATCGTACATCGGGGCCGCCCTCCTGATGGCAGAAATTGAAAAAAGGTATGAGAAAAATGCAAATAAATACGCTAATGAAATGATGGCACGAAAAGAAGTTGAGATTAAATGAAGCGAAGAACTACATTGATTCGAGAGCGAAAGGTTATCCGCGAATTTCAGAAACAACTCAGAAGCGGCAAGGACTTAGACACCAACTCAATGTATGAAGAAGCCGGAAAGCATTGTTTTCTATCAGGGAAACAGGCCGGAAACATTGTGAGGAGGCATTACAGGCAAGTAATTGACGATAACATGATACACCTGGTTGAAAACTTGCATACCGAACACCAGACGAAAGTTGAGATATTTTCAACAACATTCTCGGTTTGTGAAAGGGAAAGCCGGTTAATCATCAACTATATTTTGAGGAAGAATGTAACTTGTTAAAAATGCAATTAAAATGAACGCTGAAGAAAAAAGAAACATCAACGCCCGGATTAATGAACTGATGGGAATACTCTCACCAACTGGAAGCACAACCGATGCAACAATGTACGTCCACGGCGACAATGAGCATCAAAACGCGGCCTTTTCTATTCACGGCGATGCCAGACTACTTGCAAACACAATTCAGCACCACATTCAGGCAAATGAGGAGTTTCGCCGCTTCATCTTCGCCACAATAGGAAGTTACTTATCTCAGAACCCGGAGCACGAAAAAGAGTTTTTCGGGGGAATTTTGGCAATAAAAACAAACTTGGGGGTAAACTGAAATGGAAGTACTGTTTTATACATTGATAGTTGTTATCGTGCTTGCGCTTGCATGGAGTATTTCGGGGACCAAAAAGAGTATGAAATGAAAGCACCCGAAGAATGGTATAATGCTTTTTTGGTCAATAAATCGCCTGATGGAGATTTGGATATGATTGAACAAATTCAAAAAGAGGCATGGAATGAAGCTATTGAAGCTGCTGCTGAAAGTGCAAAAGCTGAATGGTCGGGTATGGCTAAAGTATGGGTAGATAAGGAGTCAATCTTAAAACTTAAAAAATAATGGAAGCATTTTTGCAGATAACAGCACTTTGGCTCCTGATAATAGCATTTGTAAAATGCGATGTGATACCGTTGATTGAATTTTTAACAGAATGGAATTATGAAAGCAAATGAACTTCGCCTTAAAAACTTAATCATGTTTGGAGAATTGCGACACGAATGCAAACCGTGTGACATACTAAACTTGTATCAATCAGAAATAGCACACAGAGAAATTTCTGAATACAAACCTATTCCGCTTACCGAAGAATGGCTGGTGAAATTTGGGTTTGAAATAGTCAGTGGATTTGCTACAAAATCAACTGAAAGATGTCAATTTCAAGTTGGTATGATTACCGAAGAAAAATGGCAGATTGAATTTGCAATAGGAATGATTTTGGTGTGGAATATTTTTAATATTGAATACGTTCACCAATTGCAAAACCTGTATTTTGCGCTCACCGGCGAAGAATTAACAATCAAAACAACCGAAAATGATTGACGTAAAAGCCGCAAAACTCGCCATTGGAGACGAAATACTTGACGGAAACCTGCAAGTTCAGGTAGTTTAAGAAATATACCGGGAACCGATTACACTTGAGTATGTAATTATACTGGAGGGTATCAACTGGCCCGTGTATGCAAAGGATTGTAGTTTAATCGAAAAATAAGCGAAAATGAAAACAGAATTAACACCGCAGCAAACCATATTTGCAAATTCAGTTGCTTCAGGTAAAACTCAGTCTGATGCTTACAGAATTGCTTATCCAAAGTCACAAAAATGGAAAGATGAATCGGTATGGGTGGAATCATGTAAATTAATGACAAATACTAATGTATTACAAAGGATTACTGAAATACAGGAAGTTGCGTCAAAAAAAGCAGAAGTTACACTTATTCATGTTCTTGAAAAACTCGCTGAACTGCTAAATTTCAACCTAAAAACTATCTTCAATGAAGATGGTACGATGAAACAGATTCACGAAATGACAGATCAGGAAGCAGCTTGCATACAGGATTATCAGGTTGAAGAAATTTGGGGCGGCAGAGGTGAGGACAGAGGGCAAATAGGAGTTCTAAAGAAAGTAAAGTTGGTTGACAAGTTAGGCGTGATTGATAAACAACTCAGGAGAATGGGTGCTTACATCGAGAACCACAACCACAAGTTTGACACTGAATCCCTGTCTCACATCAAGGACATTTTAGAGAGCATTGATTAACATTAATCCTTACAGGACTACATTAAAAACCGCTGAAATAGCAGTAAAATCAACGTTTATGAGAGATATTAAAAACCGGATAGGTGCATAAAATAGGTACAAAACAGGTGTAAAATGGTTGAACAATATCTCACGGAGAAATATTCCCGTACAAAGTTCCCTTATTTTACGCTGGTTGAACTTTTAAACCGGTTTGGCGAAGCTGGCCGGGATGAACTGAACCGATTGAAGGATGAGGGCAAAATCAGGAGCAGGATTTATGTGAATGGGAGGCTGATTGAGTTAATTATTGACAGTTCATAGTTATATTCTGAATAATAATTATACATTTGTACAAGAAACGCGGGTAAATAATGTACTAATGGATATATTAAGCAGTTTAATACAAATCAGGAAAGAAAAAAAGGTTAGTCAGGATGATTTAACCGGAACCCTCGGAATCAATTCCACTACATTAAGCAGGTATGAATCTGGAAGGCGAAAAATGCCCTACGATGTACTTGTTAAGTATGCTGAGTATTTAGGATATGAAATAAGACTAATAAAAAAGTAGAAACATGGGACGTAGAAAAAAAATAAGACAAAACGCTTTGGTTGTATTTGATGAAAATTCTTGCTCCAAAGAAGATTACGAACAATACTTCAAGAACACATTTCCTAAAGGGGAATTGTTTGTTTTTTTAGGAGAAATACCCAATAATACAGAACATTGTATTTTACATGATTTTAGAACAGGTAAAATCATTGGACTTTATCATATTTGGAATTTTAGGGAAGCAACTGAAGATGAATGTTAAAACGAATTGATATGATATTTTTAATAGCTTATTGGTACGAAGAATAATCACCAATTCTCATTTCTTTTAACAGTCACCTTATCATACATTTCGTCACTCACTTTCAAAGCAACAGCATAAGCCAAAACAGCATTAGCCTGATAACCTTCATGTGAACCGATTTCCCCGGTTTCTTTCTTGCGTTCCAGTAGTTTCATTTCAGAGAACACTTCCAAAGGTACAGAACTAACCTTGTTTGATTCAACTGAATCTTTCAGGTGGTAAAACACCTCTCTTGTGCTGCTTCGGTTGATTTCAAACCCGTATTCTTTTTCCCTGACCTTTTTGATGTTGTTCTGGACCAGCCGGGAAAAGATGTTATCGTACCTGGTTTTGCGTATTTCAGCGATTGCGATATGTGAAAGGTCGTTTTCTTCGTTTTGAGTGGTCGAAACTTCTCTTTTAACCCCAATAATCAATTTAGCATTGTCAAATATCGCTGCCAGTTCCAGCGCCTTAATTCCGGCCTTTTTCGGGTCGATAGATTCAGACAAGAACATTGCCGGCACAGAGTTGTTTGTTCTATCCAGAGCCACAATAACCGTCTTTCCGGCCCGTTCGCCTTCCGAGGTGAGAACCAGGCTAACGACATAGCGATATTTCAGCAATTTGGTCGGATAGTCGAACAATTGGGTGTCGCCTTTTGGTGTTTCCCTGTAATCTGCTGAGATTGTGAATTTGTCAATCTGAGAAGTGATTTCAACCGGAACAGAATCGGTTACTGATTTCTCCAATCGATTGAGGGTGTATTGAGCAATAAATGTATTTTGATTCATAAAATAGTGATGAACGGCATAACCGGTGTTATCAACTTGTTCGTCATGTGCTGCGCGTGGGAATCCGCAAAGCTGAGTGAGGTAATCATCATTCCAATTGCCCTTAAATAGCTTAATTCTGCCACTTTCTGCCTTTGGTTGGATAATGTTGTGCCGGGCAGTCTTTCCCTGCTGTACGATATTCTTTTCATCCTTGCTGGTGTTCTGGCCAATCAGCACGAAATTGTAATTGGTATCACTTTCGATGTATTGGGCCAGCGAATATCCTGAAGCCTTTGGTTCAATGAATATCCTGCCTTGTTGTGGGTCAAATACTCCATTCTCGCCTAATTGTACGATGAATTTGAGCAAATCAGGTAGTGTTTTCCAGACATTGTACACTTGTTTCACGAATAACGTATTGTCTTTGAATCCTGCAACCATTATTCCCGATGGGTCGTTGTCTGTTTTCTCGGTGTAGGCTCCGTCAATCCATAAATCAAAGGTTATATCGTGTCTTTCTGGTACAATCTCAAACATTGACGGCCTGATGGCTTGTTCTTCCAGATTGAATGGTACTTGTAAGTATTGGCAGGTGTAAGTAGCGGCCCCGGAAGCAGCTTTCAGGTTTTCAAGTACAACCTTTGGCCGTCTGTTCGGGTCAAGTACCCCGTTTGTGTACAATTCTAACGCTGATTTTGGGATAGCAGTTGAAGCCTCGGTAATTTCTGCCGGTAAACTGACAAGAGTGGTTGAAATCGGTTTGTTGAGCGTGTAACCGGTTAAATCGTTTTCGTGTAACCTTTGGGCAATGATAATATCAAGGAAGCAGGAAGCATCTTTATGTCGATGGGTCAATGTTTCTTCGTCCCATTCATTCGCGTGGTCGCGCATTGTGTCAGATTTGGCCTGTTTCGGGTCCTGCATATCGTCTTTTATGATGAAATCAGCGTGCATCCCTGTTATTGTACCATCAACTGATGTGTTGAATCGTTCACCCTTAAAGTTGTTTTCAATGCTGTTCTGGTTCTCGGTAGTAATTTCAAGCGGCTTGCCGAATTTAACGATGAAAATGTTGTCAAACAGGATATGCCACTTTTCACTTGCTGTAATTGCCCTTGCTTTCTTTGCGTGGCGTTCAGACAATCGGGCAGAATAGGAAACGTTTGTACTTGTTAAGTTCGGAGAATGAAGCCAAACCCACATAGGGAATGCGATTGTTGCAATGGTTGACTTACTGGAACCCGGCGGCACGTTAATTATCAGTGTTTCCATGCACAATTCACGGCGAATTACCCTCATCGCGTGAAACTGAATAGTATCACAGATATATTTTATGTGAGGTGCATCAATAAACTTGTCCCCGGACATTTCTGGCCAGAAAGTTCGGAAAAAGAAGTAAAAAGAATCGATGCACTTTTTACCCTTTTCCGCTGCAAGACGGTCTAAAGCCTTTTTGTCGAGTTCCATGCTTAATCTTCATCCGGTTTAATGATTTGTTTCAGCCTGTCACTTTCTTTTTGCATTGTGTTGTAGTCATTATCGGCTTCATTCAGTTTGAGTTTGGATTCTTCAACCAGTTGGCGCAATCTTTCCGCTGCTTTCTCGTTTCCTTCTTTTTCGTAACGGGTAGCGCGAGTTTTCAAGACTACATATTGCTGTTTTAATCTGGATGAAACAATTGCTGTATTGTATTTCGCTTCTTCCTCTTTTGTCAGCTTGTAACCGGTTGAAATCTTCTCATTGAACTGAGTTTTGATAAGCGTTTGCTCTTTCAGTTTCCTGTCAGTCATTTTCTCCGGTGTCTGGTCGTAAACATTCACACCTCCACCAAAGAAAGCGTATACCGCGAGAACCCCGTCAAGCACCGTAATATCGTCTTTGGCAAGTTCCGAGAGAGTTTCCCAATAGATAGGGTACAAATTCTCTTTGAGCGTTCCCGGAAGCGAATAAGGCTCTCCAAATGTGTCAACTTTATTACCATCAGCATCAACTTTGGCTGATAAGTGCTTGTAAAGTATCGAAGCAGACGGGGCCAGCTTATTTGTTGCCATCTGAAGCAATAATTCTGCACCGGTTGGCGACTTATAAGGAGTTCCAATCGGAGTTACTTCACCGTAAGAGTTTTTAACGTCACCACTTAACAGGCGTGAAATCAGAACAATTTGCTGAATCCTGCCGCCCCACGGGTCAATTCTCGTGTCACCAATCTTTATTTTGCCGAAATCTGTACTTCTCGGGTCAAGTTCTACCTTATTTTCATCATCATCGTCACCATTCAAAGCAATTGCGGCCAGTGCAACAAGACTTGCTGTGAGTGCAACAAACTTAGAGAAGTCAGCAAGTGCCATTTTCTGAGCAACAGACGGTTTCCATGCTTCGGCTCCTGCTCTTTTCTTTCCAAAGTGATAAAATGCGTATGGTGTGGCTGTTTTAATCACAGAAGCCCAGTTCCGGGGTGAAAAGAATATTTTAGTCAAAAGTTCAGGGTCTAATCTGCCGATTGAACCCCTGCCGGTGAATGTATTGATAACGTCGGCCATCTCAACATAAGCCTGTTTGTTAGCCTGAGTAAACTCAATTCCTTTCTCTTTAAGCATTTCAACACCGTCCATGTATCTTAATACCCTTTGAGTATCGAGATAACCAACGGCTGCGCGTTCAATGGCCCTGAGTGGGTTGTAATCCATCCACGAATCGGCATCTTTTCCTAAAACCTTCCCAACATTATTCCAAATCATATCAGTCCATCCTGAGTAAAAGAGTTCTTCCCTTGCAGTAAGTTCAGCGTTTGGTTCTGTGATTGCAAGTTTTGATTCTTTTAGCATCTGATAATAGTCCTGTGATTTCAAGGTGTTCATCCATTCATCTGCTTTGCGTTGGCTTGTTAAGAATCTCATTGAGTTTTTAAAAGCCTGTTTAGCCTGAATCGGGTGAGCAATTGTATTAATCAATCCCTGAATGCCAACAAATGAAAATTCACCGGTTGCACGTAAAGCCCTGGTAATTCCCCAAGCATCCCAAATACCATCTTTAACCTTTTCGGCCTGTGTCCGGTTTCTGAGTTTGGCTTTGAACATTTCCTTTTTGTATTCTTCCTGAATGCGAAGTTTCTCTGCACGTAACCGGATAAGTTCGGTGTCAGCAATTACCTCTTTTCGCTTTTTCGGTGCAAAATCACCATCGGCAATACGTTTTTCAAGTTCAGCAATACGCCTGTTTACTGCTTTTTTTGAAAGTTCTATCCGTTTCTTATTAAGAAATTCCTCATCATTAAATAATGCTGCGTGTTCAGCCTTTTTTGCATCTCTGGCGGCCCTGAGTTGGCGAAGTTCATCATCTTCCTGCATTGTCCGGGCATTCTTTGGCGTAAGTTCGCCTTTGTCAATTTCGCGTTGCAAATCTTCGATCTGATTGATTAATCGCTGTTTTGCCGTGTCAAGTTGTGTTTTCTGCTGGTCCAACCTGCGCTGTTCATCAACAGGGAGAAGTTTCATTGCTTCTCTTAATTGTTTATTTGCTGCTCTTTGGTCGGGGTCTGGTTTGTCGCGTTGTAACCCTGATTTCTTTGGTCGTTCACCTTCGGCCACATCTTCAAGACCTGAAAGAACCCGTCCAAAAAATTTCATCTTGCGAATTTCCTTCTCAATTTCTTCCTGATTCTGTTGCATTGTTGAACCATAACCAGTGATAGCATCCCTGACCTCTCTCATGGTTATTTCGGGGAAATCTTCAACAATAATGTCATAAACGGCCTGTGTCAAGTCGTCAATATTTCCCATTCCTTGCTCTACTAAGTCGCGGATAACAGCGTGAGGAATTTTAAGCCCGTTTTTGGTTAATTGATAAGTAGGTATTTCCTTTTCTTTCTTGTCTTTTTTGTCATCCTGCGATGTGAAGAAGTCAAAATAAGCATTTCGGGCCTGTCTTTGTTTTGGTGCATCCAATTCTTTATACCAATCGGTTGATTTGATTGCCTCCCAACCTTTCGCAATTGCTTCAATAGTCCTTCCGGTAGCTTTTACCGCTGTTTTTACTGTTTCAAGGCCCAAATCCCAAGCAAGTGAACCGGGAGTAGCCGCTGAGAATATTCCGGGCCGGTTGAGTTTACCTAAATCAATTAATGCAACCAGCTTATCAGTTTTTTCCCTGATTTTGTCTGAAGCCTTTGCTTTCTTTCTGTTCTGACGTTCAATTGAGTTTCGAATAGCATCAACGGCGGCCTGTTCTTCCAGTTCTTTAACCTTCAGTTGTTCGGCTGCCAGTTTTTCCTGAACTTCTTTAAAATCATTTGCAAGTTTCTTAAACTTTTCCTCTAATTCAGGCGTAATTTCACCGTTATTGATTAATTTATAGTCACGAATGAGTTTTTCGGCATTGAATCCCAAATCAGAAGTTTGGTATATGTAATTGAAAAATGCGCTGAATTGACCGGCCAATGTCGCTACATTACCCATTTCCTCAGTAATGTCGGCGTATTCTTTGGCTAAAAGGTCATACATTTCAGGGTTTGTTTCAGCATTCATCTTGCTATCGATGTCTTTAAGCTTTTCATGCCAGATTGCCCCGGCAGGTGCGCCGCCAATCTCTCCTGAGCGCACTCTGTTCAATGCACCTTCCAGTCCTTCCATTTCAATAATGGTAAGTCCTATCTGTTCGGCTTCTTTTTGGTTCTGTGTTTCCCTGGTAAGTCCTTTTTTTTCCAACTCACGGTCAATTGCATCCCCGAAGTCGCCTTCATAAGTACGTTTTGTGACAATTGTTTTATCGACTATTTTACCGCCTTTCTGTTCCGGCTCCGGTGTTGCATCCTTTTTAACAGGTGGTTTTGGTGGTGTTACAGGTGGAGTTTGTACTTTCTTTTCAGCTTTCAGTTTCTTTTTGGCTTCCCATTCATCCAGAAACCTGTTAGTTTCGGGGTTGCGTGAACGGAAGCGGAAATTAGGGTCAGCAAAGAAATCAAGCGCACCATTCAATTTCTTATCTGATGAAACGCTTATTCCACCTCTTGCAATCTTCTGAACCTGTTTCCGGTGGTCTGCCAACATTTTGTGTAATTCAGTCCGGGTAAACTGTTTACTTGAAAATCCGACCAGTTTTTTGATGAATTTCCAAAGTGAATCCATGAAAACCTCTAATCTGGATGGGACAATTTCAAGTTCGTTCAGTTTTGCCAATGCTTCTTCAGCTATTTCTCGTTGCTGTTTTGGTGTAAATTCCTGACCTGCTTTGTAATCTTCAACGTATTCTTTGGCAATTTCGCTTATCAATTCAGGTGACAATCGGTTGTAAACTTCATCGAGTAGTTCATTTTTGGTATTATATGCCTTTCCTAAGACCGTAACCGGACCAGCTTCGAAAAGTAAATCCAATCCTTTGTGAAGTATTGCTTCGTGCAAATAAGACTGTTTTACGTCAGATACAGAAGTAACCTTGTCAGAAATGATATAAGCTGTACCGTTGTAATAAAATGCAACTGGTGTGCCTTTCTTGCGTTTTGCAGCCAGTCCTATTTCATCTCCAATCTCTGAGGAATGAATTACTGATATTGGTACTCCAAATTGCTTAACAAGGGCTTCCAAAGAATTTAAAGCGTTCTTCCTGTCTTTAACATCGGGTTGTGCTTTGTCGGAAATGTCGAGTTTTGGGTCTGTTTTGACTTCTAGTTCTGCTTCCAGACTTGCGTTTAATCCATCACTAAGGAATATCTGGTCTTTGGTAGCAACGTCCTGAGTTTCGGCTAACAGACTTTCTCTGCGCTGTTCTGGTGTAAGTGCAATTCTTCTTTGAACGTTTCTTGCTTCGACTTCACCTGATATTTGTTGATACGCTCTATATCGCTCTGGATACTGTCGATATACCTTTTTTTCAACATCTTCTTTTTGCTCTTGGGTAAGGTTTTCCACTTCCAAAGCCTTTTGAAGTTCACGAATCCTATCTTTGATAATGGAATCAAGTACAGTTTCTCTATTTCCTCCTCTTGCAAATCCTTCAAATCCTTGAATGAGATGTTGTATTTCGTGCGATAATACCGATTTGAGAGAAGCGTCATCATAAGGGAATATCGCAATATATCTTCTTCCACCTCCCAATTCAGGTATCTCTCGCTCCCTTGTTTCAAGTACAATTCTGATAGTGTTTTCAGCACTATTGGCAGTCCCCCCTGTGCTTCCAAATGCTTTGCGCTCATAGAATTGAATTTTAGTATTCTTTAATTCAGGATATGCTTTGAATAATTCAGTATCGTTTACGACATCTGATAGTGTTAATGTTTCATTAAGTAAGTTTTTAACAGCTTCATCAAAGGTAAAATTTAATTCAATATCAGGTACTTCGTATTTCCATTTGTTGTCTTTGGCTCCGCGTTCCCATCCTGTAGCGAGTTTAATCGACTTTTCATCTTTGCCATCAGTTTCCATTTCACGAGCAATAGCCAAATTATCCAATCGGGTAGTGGCTTCTTCTGCTTTGGGTGTAGTAGCGTATTCTGCTTTTCTTTCATATTTGTAAATAGGTTCTTCTCCTACTTCTGTACGTCTTTCAATTACAGCATCATAAATTTTATTTCCTGATTTACTTTCCCTTAAAAATGTTTTGCTTACAACTCTTGCAGTTTCAGGATTTAACCCATTTAACATTGATTCGGTAGCTTGTGTATCTCTCGATTTAACCCATGCGTAACCGTTCTCAACAGGTTCTGTTATCCATTGATTGTTCCATTTTGAATAATACCTAACTCCCGTTTTTATTTTATCGTATCGTTCAGGGTGCATTGATAGTTCAATATCGTCAGCAATTCTATTTGGGTCTGAATTTGAAGATTCGTGTTGTTCTCCAAATATTCTGTCTTTATTTGAAACACTGTGGTCTGAAATTCTGATTTTTGATTTTGGCTCATTCGTGTTTTCACCGTAAACAGTGAAGTACATTGAATTACCAAAATCGGTTTCGCTTATCGTAAAATTCTTATTAATACCTCTTTCTGAAAGTATTGATTGAACTTTATTTGCAAGCCTATATTCAGGTGAATTATAAACACCGCCTCTTGGGTCAGGTTTCATATCAGAGTTTTTACCTTCAATATTAGCATTTTTTAGTCTTTCTTCTCTTTCTGCTTTGTCAAGATTTGCTGCTCCGGTTTCTCCGAGAATGCGGAAACGGGGATCTGAATTGATTGGATAATATCCATTCTTTTTTAAATCATTGTGTGTTAATGATAAATCAGGATAATTTTTATTGAATTTATTAAATTGATTTATAACCGACCTCATAGCGGTTACGTCGTACTCTCTAAATGATTCGCTTCCTTGATATGACAATGACGAAAATTCCCAATAAATAAAAGCAATATCGTCAACTTCTTCTGCCGTCAGATATTGTTTATCATTGAAGTATTTACTTAATAGTTGTTTTACCTTTGATTCATATCTTGGGAACTCTTTTCGTCTTGTTTCGTCCCAATTGCCAACTTCTTGTTGTACTGCACTTCTTCTGTTAAGTCTATTGTTGTATGGTTTGGTTTCAGATGCTTCGGATATGTTATTTTCATATTTTTCATACTCGCTTAAACGAATGTTTTGTGATTTTGTTTCAGAATTGTCTTTTTCTTCTTCGGCCAATCTGAACAAAACAGCCTTTCCATCTTCTTCTTTTTCCTGAATGGTGTCAAACAATTTTCTGAAAGCATTGTCGATATTTACTCTTTCCTGTCCTTCTGGATATGGCTTAACTCCCATCATAGCATAGAAAATGTTTCTGGCCCCGTAAACAAGATATTGGCTTTCTCCTGTCCTGAGTGTTTCATCTTCCAAAAATGCTTCAAATGCTCTCGCTGCCATTTCGTGAGGGCTGGCCCAATATGAACCAGACCTCGATACATCAATTGATTCCGATTCTGACTTGAATAATGATTTTATCCTTGTCTGATACTGTCCTTCGGCTTTGGCTTTGCTTAATTCAAGTTCAGAACGCTTAATCCGGTTGATTGCGCTATAAAGGAATCCGGTATTGTCATTTCCTCCATATCCTAAATTTGGTGCTGCTCCTGTAATTTGAGTAACAAGGTCTGATATTTCTTTTTCGGTATCGTACATCCATTTGCCTTTCATTCTCGATTTTGCCGATGGATGCCATTTATCCTCACCGATTTCTCCGTTCCTGATTTTTTCAACTAATTCGTCGAATTTCTTTAATTGTTCAGGTGTTGCAGGTTTTTTCTTTTGTCCGTAATCTCTTGTTCTGGTTATTGCCCTGTAACCTTTATCCCTGATTTCTGCAATTCTTCCATCAAAATCTTCTTTTGCAGACTGAATTTGCTTTTCAATTCTCGGAATGTCATAATCCTTCACGACTTCCCTTGTATTGATTTCGTTCATTATTTCTTTGAACACTGCAAGCAATTCATTTCTCACTTTAGTTTTCGGGTACGTGCTTTCTCCGTGACTGAAATAAGCAAATTTCCTTTCCTCTTGCTTGAACGTACCATCTTCTTGTCGTGTCGATGAAGATTTACCATCAAGTTTTGCCAAATAATTATCAAGCGCGTGAAACCATTCGTGCGCCAAACTTCCGGCCCCGTTTATTCTGGTAAGGTTAATTACTGCTCTTTCCTTTTCGTAGTGTGCTGCTGCTCCTTGTAATCCGTGTCCACGGCTACCAAAACCGATTGATAACTCTCCTTTCATACTTAATGCTCTTGGCGAAATGCCTAATATTTCAGACATATCCATAAAAGCATCATAAGCCATATTTAAAACCGATTGTCTTTCGTCTGAAGCAAGCCAGTTTCCAAATTCTCCACCACGGAAACCGAATTTTTCAAGGAATTGTTCCGGTGTTACGTTTTTACCACCTCTCCAATCTTTCCTGTTCCTTTTGATTCTGTCAAGGTGAGGTCTTTCAATTACCGGTGAACGCTTAGTGATAATATCAACGGCATTTTCAGCCATGTACTTCATTGCATCATCCCTTGTTTCAAAACCGCCTTTGATTTCCCATTGTTTACCGCTGCTCCATTTCCTGAAAATTGACCATTTCCCGTCTTTGTTCATGTAAACACGGTGATTCAACGAAACTGCAATCAACGGAAGTGCTTCATGGGCTTCTTCTTTGGTTTTAAATCCTTTTCCTAATGTTTTAAAATACGTTCCTTGTGGTACGGTAATAGTCCACGTATTTTCACCGTGAAACTGACCGATATTGAATTTTCTGGCCCATCCCGGAATGCTGTTTGGTGTCATTTTGTAACCGCGTTGGGCTAAGTCTTTCCTTGCTGCACCTATCTTTTCACCGAAGTCTTGTAGTTTTTCAAGTGTTTCACCACTTTCGTTATCATCCAAAACATCTTCTTCCTGTTCGGTTTCGACTGTTTGTTCTGATTCGATTTTATCAATAACTTCAAGTTCATTTTCTGTGGTTATTTCTTCAACGGGGTTTTCAATCTGCTGTTCCTCTACTTTCTCTGGTGATTGAACTTCGCCCGGTGTTTCCTCTTTCTTATCTTCACTAACAGGTTTTTCAACTTTTTTTATTCCATTGGCTTCGTAAAATTCCTCTGAAATTTCTCTGCCTATTTTTAAATCATTTACGTTTACGTCTGATTTTGTTATTGGATTACTTGTTTTTACCGATTCTCCAAAATGATATTTATCTCCAATTTTAATGATTGTTGAATACAGATAGATTCCAGTTTGCTTATTGTTTTTGCTCATAAGTTTTATGGAATACAATTCTGGTTCTACCTTTTCCCCGGTGTCAGGAAGTTGGTCGGGCGTTTCCGGTATCACCAATTCTTTTTGTCCCTGAACTTCTTTCGCTGCTGTTTCTCCTGCGGCAGTTAACTTGTCAATCTCTGACTGTTTACGTGAAATTTCGGCTTTGTAACCTTCGATAACTTTTTTGGCGTTGGCTGTATCAAACCCTTGCTGTCCGAATAAATCAGTTGGGGTACTGGCCACATCACCAAATAATCCGTTTCTGTCGTTGATTTCTTTTTCTTTTCGCTTAATGTCGCCCTGTAATCCGGTAATTTCGGCTTTCAGTTTGTCTATGGCGGGTTGATTGGGGTTTATTGATTTTGCGACTTCTGGTTTCTGTTCCTCTGTTAGTTCAGGAGTGGTAACAGGGGCCGGAGTATCTTCGGTAATAATTGCTTTAAGCTGTTTGATGTAATCTTTTGCTGACGGTATTTCTTTTTCAGCCTGTCCGCTTATGATGTAATCAATAAACTCTTTTTTGCTCGATGTTTCTGTTCCGGTTCCAGACCTTGTTTCATCAAAAACTATTTCGTCATTTTCTTCGTCATATCTTGAACCGTTCCAATCAAATATTAACCCATGAATGCCGTAATCGTCTGTTCCGGCTTCGTCTTTTAATAATCTGTCGAATATTTTTTCGGCTGATTGTTCACTGAGTTTTGGTAAACTTTTTTCGTTTTCGTTTACAGAAGTTGACAATTTTTGTAAACTTTCGTCATTTTCTGAATTTATAATCTGTTGATTTACAGACGGCGCTCCTAAATTTTCGGTTAACTTTTCAGGATTATTTTTATAATTGTTTACAATTTCGGGAACTTCCGGCGTTAAAACCTGTTCTTTTGCAACTTCTGTTTTGGTTTGTGCTTGATTTTCTCCCTGTGAGGTTGTACTTCCTCCTGCCTGTTTAGTCTTTCCAGTTGTCGTAGTTGATTTTTCATTGTTAAAGTATTTGTTTTCCAGATAGTCAATTTCGGTTTGAATTTTAGAGATGGATTCAAGGATAGTTGCTCTTTCTTCCCTGCCTTTTCCTTTTTTGGATTTATTGAGTTCAGCAATTGTGGCTTTTGCTTCATCAATGTCGTCACGAAGTACAAGTTCAGCCTTTTTTGGGTCGGTTTTGCTTAATTCGAGGAAAGCATCTTCTGATGAAAGTTCGTCAATGTTTACTGCTCCGGGTTCGGTTTCGGGTTTTTCAATTACAGGTGCGGTTTCATCGAGGGTAGATGTGGAAATTTTACCTTCTTCATCCTGTGCTGTAATTACACCCTCTTTACTTATATCGGTTACTACTCCGGTTCCAAATTCGTTTTCAACCTCTGCGCCTACAACTATGCCTTTATTTGCTGCTTTTGCTATTTCGGCTTCATGTCGTTGTTTTTCGGCTTCAAGGAAAGCATCTTCATTTGCAATATCGGTTTTTACTTCTTCCGGGGTTTGTTTGGTCCAGTTAGTGAGTTTGTCCGCTTTTACAGCTTTGGTTTCAGTTCCGTTTTTAATGAATATTACCCATCCCGGTTTACCTAAGTCCTGCGAGTTCTTAACGTACCATTTTTGGCCGTCAACTTCGACTGTGGTTACATTTCCTTCATCGTCCTGAACTTCTTTTATTTTCTGGTCAATTTGTATCTGGCGTTCAGTCTTTACCTTGTTTTCTTCCCGTATTTTAGGGTCAACAACTGTTTCCGGTGAAACTTCCGGCTGAATTATCTCCGGTTGTCTGCGCGGGTCGATACCGTTTTCAATCTGTGAAAGTACAGTTTGATAGTAGTGCATAACAGGATTCATTTCTTTTTTATTCAATCCTGTCAGTTTTACTAAATCAGTAAAGTATTTTTCACGTTCCTCAACTGTTTCGGCTGTGGCCGCACCGTAAAACAATCCGTGTGCCTTTTCGTCAAATCCTTCCTCAACAAGTTTCCGGCCCTGTTCGCTCTGAGAAACATTATAAACCTGAAACGGGAATTGTGCGCCTCCCATTGTTGCGCCCATTGCTGCGGTAGTGAGGAATGTACGGTAAAGGTTCTCTCCGGTGAAATATTCGCCCACTCCTTCCTTAACGCCTTTCCAGTTATCTTCTGTAACAAATGGCTGTGTTAATCCGGTAAATGCTTCCTCAATATTTTCAGAAAGTGGTGTATTTAATCCCAAAGTCCGGTTTGTGAGTTTCATATACGGGTTTTTCCGTGTCCAGTTTACAAGGTCTGCAACTGGTGTTTTCCCGAATGTTTTTGATTTCAGGAATAATCCAACCCCTTTTCGTGCAAGTTTGTCTGCTGCATCCCCGACTAACCTTTCAGATACGTTTTCAAGGTAGTTATTTGCATAAGTACGCAACAATGCTTCTCCGAATCCTTCACCTTCGGATGCCTGAACCAGTTGACCATCTTCTCCTACTACATATCTGTCCGTCATTCTTTCTGCTGTTCCCTGAACCATCATCGGAACTTGTGCGGCTGTTTGTGCTGCTGAACCAACCAACCTACCTGCTACCTTTGATGCAAGTGATTTACCGAGAACGCTTGTTGTTGCTTTTGCTACTCCTGTGCCTAATCCACCTGTAACAGCAAACTGAGCCAACCAGGGAGCCATTTCTCCTAATCCTGTTCCGACTGAAATTGCGCGGTCTTTTTGTGCAATGCTTTGAATTTCATCAAGCATTGATTTTGCAATAAGCAAATTTTCTTCTTCTGGCGTTGCTTTACCTGCTGTATAGTTCTTTGCTGCCTGATAAATATCGACATTATTGGCCATTCCCTTAATGCCTAATGTTAAGGTATTTTCAAGGTCAATAGTTTTTAAACCGCCCCAAAACTTGCTTGCTGCATTTGCATCACCGTTAGCTACTGCTTCATAATAGTCTTTTGCCTTTTCTAAGGTTGCTTTTGTTGTTGATGCAATATTTCTTTGGTTATCGCCTAAGTCAACACCTCCGGCATAAACACCATAATTCTTTTCGTAAACATCGAGAGGTGAAGATTCTGGTATTTTCACAGCTTTGATTAAATCATCAATCTGTGTAAGCATTGATTTTGCAAAATCAACATCTTCCGGTTCCTCTACTCTTGTTTGAGTAGGTATGTTTTCTGAAATTACTTTGGCTTGCTGTTCTTTTGTCAGTCCTTTTTGAATATCATCCCGACTATTCATGTAGTCAACATCAAATTGACTTTTGGGAAGTGATTTTGTTGGTAAATCGTATGGGTGTTTGTCTTTCTCAAAACTGAGATATGGTTGAGTGAAAGTTTGTTCAACCGGTTTTTTGGCTTCAGGGGCTAAAAACTCCTGTTCCGGGGTTGAGACTAACGCTTTCGGCGGGGTATTCTCTTTCTGCCAGCGCTCGAAGTTTTGTTTTGCTTGTGGGTATTTTTCAACCGTAGCTTTATCAAACGGGCCGTAATCGACTGCTTGTTCAGGTGTGTCCGGTTGATAGGGCTGTATATTAAACGTTTCGTAAGCGCGTTTTTTGAATGGTTCGACTTCTTCCGGGGTAAATCCAGACCTTACAGCAATATCACTAATTAACTTGTCGTAATCGTTATTGTACGCTTTTAATAACTCATTTGCCTTGTTGTCGTCATAAGTCTTACCTTCTTTTTCGACTGCTTTCTGAAGAAAGCCTTTTATTCCGGTTAATTCTTCCATTAGAATATGTGTTATGCCTTTTAATAAGGACTTGTGAACGTATTAATTAAAAAAATCGTCTAACTTCTTTTGTGTTTCAGGGGCCTGTGTTTTGGATTGTTCAGGTAGTTTTTCGCCTAATTTTAATGGCGCACCTGGATATTTATCTCCGGCTTGTGGTTTTGCGTCCTGTTTTGCTGCCGGGGCTTTCCCGTTGAGAATTGATTTGATGTTGTTTTGGTATTCTTCAAGCTGCGCAGTAAGTTCATCAATATCGGCTTGTAACTGCGGTGCGGTTACTGAATTACCTTCTTTGATTGCATCGTTGTACAGTTTTTTCTTTTCAGTTAACTGTTTACGGAGTTTTGAAGAATTTCCGGCCACCTCAAGCATAGTTTTATATCCGTCAGGATTCCTGGCGATTAATTCTTCCAATCTTTTCTGATTTCGTGATGGCACACCGGCTCCTCCTCCGCTAATCTCGTTCATTTCGTTAATAATGGCTTCGCTCTCAAATGGCAGATTTGCTTTCGGGTTTGCTTTTTGGGCCGATGTACGTTTATTGTAATAGCCACTTTTAATCTTTTCGGCCTCGGTTGCTGCTTTTAATGCAAAATCACGCTCTTTGTAAAATCGTGCTTCTGCAAGTTTTGTTTCTTCTCTTTCAGTAAGTTCCCGATTCTTTTTCTGTGTCTCAAGAAAATTAATCAATTCATCCCTGTTTTTAGCATCCCAAACCTCTTTTACCTTTTTGTTGTTATCGGCAATATTTTTGTACTCCTGAAATTGTTCGTCGCGTTTGCGCTGGATTTGTGCTGAACGTGAATTTTGATGGTCATAAGTACCCCCCTGCAATCCTGTTCCAAATGCTACAAGCGCATCTGACCATCGTAATTTACGTTGCAATTTTGCATCCTTCATTAACTGCGCTGAATCCAGTTTAGGGACTTCCTGTTGCGGGGCTTTTCCTTTTAAATCAACAAATCCTTTGGCGGCAATCGCCGGGTCGTCAGATTGCAGGTTTCTTGCTGATTGTGCAATATTATCTGGCTGTTTTTCTTTTGGTGTTGCCGGATTTATTGTTTTTCCGTAGTTGTATGTTGGATTGTCGCCAATATCAAGTTTTACTCCGTGTCTTTTTGCATCGTTTTTGAGTAATTCTTTTGCCTTTTGTTCTTTACGTGAAAGCACTTCTTTTTCGCGCACAGGCATTAACTCCGGTTCTTTGTAGGCAGAAAGTGACGGCTTGACTGTTTTCTTTTGATTTTTACCTCTGGATAAAACTTCCTCCAGTTCTAAATCTTTATTGTCTTTCTTAACCATAATCGTTACTCGTTAATTTCCGAAAACAATAAATCGTAGTGTACTTTTTTGATTCCGTTATCTTCAATTACCATTTCTGGATTGTTGACTTCTACTTCCTGGGCGATAACTCCGAGGTAAACTACCGGGTCGCCTATGAAATTGAATTTATAGATTCTCTGTCCTTGTAATTCACCAATAAATTTGATGTTTTCCTTAATGCGCCTGTCGCTGCCGCCTGCTGCCACCGCTTTTGTTAATTCGCCTGCTGCCTCGCCGCCTCCTTTTACTATTTTACCCAAAGAATCAATACCCTGAAAAACCGTTTGCCAACCCTGCATTTTTGCATTATTAGCAGCGTTTTTCTGCTGTCCGTACTCTCCCATTTGCTGTTCTTTCAGACCGCGAAGCATCATGGTTTCTCTGGTTTTGTTCTGTTCTGCTCCGGCTGCAATTTCTCCGGCTGCACCACCAATGCTTTGATTAAGGTTTCCCTGTGCTGCTATTAATGCCTCTGGGCTTGCGTTTCCTCCCATTGTATTGAGTAATCGGGCTTCCATTTGTTTTGCAGTCTGGCTTGCTTTTGCCATTGCTGCCTTTGCTCCTGCGCTCTCAAAAGGATTTTCCGATTCAAGTTTATCAATGTCAGCCTGTGTTTCGTTGGCTCTGGCTCTGGCTAATCCTGCAACTTTATCCAATTTTTTTGAACCAAATAAGTTGGGGTCTGCGCTTGGCTTGTAAGCATTAATGAAAGCCGAAACTAAGATTCTAAGTATTTTCATTGTATGACTTTTTGTACAAATGTAAAATCACCCGATAAATCAGCATATAGAAATAGCAAATAGGAATCCCTATTAGGGACATCTACTTGAATAAATATGTACTCGGTAAATAAATTGTATTATTACTTTGCTTCCTGACGTTTAAAAAAAAACTCAAAAACGTATTATCATGGTTGACAAGAAGGATAAAACAGCACAGGAGCAAGTTAAAAAACCCGAATCAGGTAAGACCGCCCCGGTTGAACCTGCTGAAACAGCACCAGAAACAGATAAGCCTGAATCAGTAGAACAACCGGAACCAGTGGATGAAAATGACATTTCGGATGTTATTGAAATTTTGCAGGAAATTCAATCCGTTACAGGCGGCAGTGGAGAAATTAAGAGCATTCCTCCCGAATTATTGGGTATCGTTCGGTTCCTTATTGAGAAAATGGCTACGCTTAAAAACCATTTCGAAGATCCGCTATTCAAATCGGTTCTTGATGATATGGTATTTCAGAGCGAAGAAGGACAAACACCTTCATTCCTTGTTGCAGTTGCCCGGAACGTCCCTATGGATGAACTTGAAGCACTGGCAGATAATGAAAATTACTCCGATGTGCAAAATTCAGTTAAAGGCAAACTCGACAAAGAAAAAGAGGACGGAATGGCCGAAGAAGAATTGTTCGCAAAATTCGACAAAACCAAAGCAGAATTTGAATCATACTGTCAGAAAAACAGCCTGACGGATGAAGCAAAATCGGCACTTTGGGGGAAAACAGTGATGCTTATGAAAATCTTCGGTGACGGGTTTATCAGCGAAAAAGAATTTGCAGAAGTTGACAAAATGAACAATTACGACAACGACATTGCAGGTTTGAAAAAACAATTGCCTGAAAACCCGAAAAAGGAAGTGTTGCCCGACAAAGCCTCTATTGATGCAGCTATGAACCCGGCTCCCGTTCAAAAATCACAACCACGTAATATGATGGAAAACATGGCCGCGATGCAAGGCGGTGTCGATGTTACAGAAATCGGCAAACGCAAACGCAGACCAGGGATGTAAAAAAAAAAGTAAAAATTAAAAACACAAATTAATAATTATGAAAACACTTGTTCGACTTTTATTGATGGTAGTATTCTCAATACTTGCCACAACTCCGCAAGCTGTATCTAACAGCTTATCTCCTTTTGGCGTAAATGCCCCTCTTGACCCTGCTCAGGGTACTGCTGCTGCTGCTGATATTTTTCAGGACATAAGCACACTCGGAACAATGGAAGCAAACGCTTCTGAAATGGTTGCCCCTGCTTGGCTGGAAATACTCGTTTTAGTTAGTCCGGCGAATTTCCCGATTAGTACATTCTTAACACAAAAAGTATTGGACGGTGTACGCGGATTAGCAAAGGCACAGATGGCAAACGGTTCAGGTGACGATATTCTCATTAAAACTGATAAAGGCGAATCACGGTTTAACACCAAATACGCTGTAAATCAGGATAACATGAAGAATTACAAACAGTTTGGGGATGCCGAAATTAAAAACTACAAACTGAATTGGGGCGAAATCGCTGTAATTCCTTTCCAGGATAAAGTAAATGCAAATTTTGTTGCTCCTGTTGCTGTTCGCGGTTCATTGGTTGTTGCCAATATCGCAATGTGGACACATCACAGCTTATTGAAAGTTCAGGGTGCATCATACGGAAATGGTGACGATTTAGTATTGTTCGTTGAGGAAGTAACAGTAGCCACAAGCACATTAACAGTACGTTCAACCGGCGGTGCAACTGGTGGTGAAAATATCCCCGCTATTGCAGACCAAACCAGAATTACAAGGATGGGGCCAGCTTTCCCGGAATTAGGTGTGAAGAACACTGCCGTTATGCAAAGTCCCACCAGTGATTATAATTACGCTCAGAAGTTTATCACTTCAGTAGTTTACTCAAACTGGCTGATGCTTACCAACCTGTTTACAAACTACAGCTTCTCGATGGTAACAAATCTTGCCTTACAGGATTTCCGTTACGGACAGGAATTTGCTTTTATGTTTGGTAATCGCTCGAAATTTACAGCCAACGTTATCGGCGGTGGAACAGAAACAGTAATGACTACTGGTGGTTTAACCTACTACTTAGACCAGAACATTGAGTACGGCACAGGTGGAGGCGACACAACTATCACTGAAACCAATATTGTTGACTTTACCAGACAAATGAGGGTAGGTAATAACGGAAGTGATACCAGATACTTGTTTGCAGGTTCAAACCTTATCAGTTCGCTGAATAAAGGTGTTATGAATGATGCCACAAGGTTTGTACAGAAAGATTATGACACTGTTTACGGTCTGTCATTTACCGTTCTTTACAGCTTCTTTGGAACTATTAACGTGATGTATGCTCCGCTTATGGATCAGACAGAATACATTGACCGTGGCTTCTTACTGGATATGCAGTTTATTGACAAATTCGTATTCCAGCCCTTCAAAGAAACTACTACCGACCTTTTGAAACTTCGTGAATCAGATGCACAATCCATTGATATGATGGAAACCTGCGGTTTGGTTTGCCGAAATAATGATACCCATTTCGTGTTTGTTGTTAAATCGTAGATGAATACGAAGTAGGTAGGTTAAGGGCAGACGGGCTTCTGTCTGCCCTTTTTCTTTAAAAAATTCTCTTGAGTATTAATTAATAAATTATCAAAATGGAACTAAAAGTATTCGTCTTAACAAACAAACGTACTTACCGCAGAGGTGTCAGGGTGTTCGTAAAAGGACAAAACGGAAAAGTAACCGACCGGTTGTGTCAGTTTACTACCGAACATCTTGTAAACGAAATGGAAAGAAACACAAACGCCCGTACTGTTGCCGCGCAATTCACGACAAAAGACGAGGTGTTGTATCATGCTTTGCTGGCCGACAGTGCCTACGGAAAAGATTTTACGTTACAGGGTGACCCGGAAGGAAAACTGAAAGAAGCATCGCTGAAACTCAGCCCGGATGATATTAAAAAGGCTACGTTGGCAAATCTGTTCGGTGCATCAGGCTTAAAATTCGATGTGAGCAAACCGATTGAAACGCTTGAAATGGAATACGCTTTGCATATTCAGGCATTATCGGGTGCGAAAACTCAAATCTCGCCACCGGCCCCGATTCCTCACCAGATTGTAAATGTAGGACAATCGATTGCTGAACTGAAACAAGCCGCAAGGCAGAAATACGAAGAAGATTACGGCGAAAAAGTTCCTGAAGTTGTTTATGACGATTTAGCTTTTCTCGATGGCATGAGCAATCCTGAATTTGATGCTGAAAAGTACATTCAGAGCAAACTCGCTGAACCTGCAAAAGTTGAAGCGACTGAAGCACCGAAAGCACAGGAAGTACCAGAAGGAAAACCTGAAAGCATTCACGAACTGTACTTTAAAAAATTCGGCAAAAACGTTCCTGTAATGAAAAAGAACGATGTTGCCTGGATAAAAGGAAAATTGAACGAATAAAAATATAAAGGGCGGGTGGGATTCCCGCCTTTTTTGAAAATTATGGAAGCAAATAAATTATACAGAACAAAAAGGGTTAATTATCAGGGAAACACAGGTGGTAACGCAGGTCTTATTTTAAAAGGAGCCACTGTAAATGTAGCAGTTTACGGAAGCCAGTCAAGACCTACTGCTTTAACAGACATGGTGCTTATAACCGAAGAAGCTGCAATAACCGCAGCGGGAGCCTATGGATTTGTTTTGCTTCCTGATTTTATTGCAATAACAGGGACGGTAACGGCCATTGAATTAGTTAATGTAACAGTTGAGTTAATCGGAGATATTTCGTAATGAAAGGCTTCGGAGGAAATAAAGGTTTTATTCAATATCCGAAAGGATTTTTAATTGGAAAGGGATTTTTGCGCCCGGCAAAGGGGTTCAATGGGTCATTGTTGAACTATCCAAAAATTACCAATGTGGTTGTTTCTGGAGTTCTTAACGATGGATTTACTGTTACTGCAACCGTTAATCCGTATGGCAAAGCAACTCCGGTTTTGGAGTATGGTCTTACAACTTCATACGGGTCGACAGTCAACGCAACAGAGGGCGAAATTTCAGCAACAGGAACGGTTACTTTCACAGTTACAGGATTAACGGGTTATTTAACTTATAATTTCAGAATAAAAGTTGACAACTCACTGAAAATTACCTATACTGAAAATCAAACTGAAACAACAATTCAAAGGGTAACGGTTGGTGAACAGGTAATTGCTGTTAAAAATTACGCATCAAACGTGACACTAATGGGTAATACAATTCAGAAAAATGTAAATGCTGCAACTTGGGCAAATGCTACCACATTATACACAAATGCCTATAATTCGGCATTTGGCACAGAAGATGAAAAGATTTACGAAGGTCTTAAAGCCGCTGCAATGTGCAATAGTTATTCTGCTAATGCAGGGTTTGAAGCAACTTATGGGCTGCTATACAACTGGTATGCTGTTGCATTATTACAAAAGGACATTGACAAATATAAGGCACTTGGTAATGTAATTGAATATTACGTGCCAACACAGGCGAATTGGATTACTTGTATTACTGCACTCGGCGGGATAACAGTCGCAGGTGGCAAAATGAAAAAAGCTGGTACTACTAATTGGGCTGCAACCAATTTGGCAGATAATGCAAGCGGATTAACGTTTCTTCCAGCAGGGTACAAGAAAACAAATGGCGATGAAGCTGGGTTAACTACAAGGACATTTTTTGCTTCATTGGATGTATCTACAAACAGTCATTATGCAGTGCTAAACTATAATAGTCTGGCGGTTTCCCAAATAGGCAGTGCCACAATAGGCAGCCCGTTAACTGGAATGTCGCTGAGGTTTTTTTTTTTAGAAGCAACTGAGATTATAAATGAATATGGAATACATAGTGAATCTGAAAGTGATTTATATACAGATGAGACAGGAATTTATAACTATATAACAGAAACATATTGATATGGCTTTAATTAAATTTTCAAATATGCCGCTTGCAGACAAAAATTCACTCACTGCAAAACTGGAAATAAATAAAATAGGGTATGGTGCAAATATTCAGAACTTCATTAAAAAAGCGATTGATTACCGCAATAGCGAATTTGCAGCAACAGCACCATTGATAGTTATTTTGGGCGATAGCATCACGTCAGATTTATACGCCTATACATGGAGCAATTACCTTAAAAACATTTTGATTAATAACTACGGAATCCCAGCAGAAAATATAGAAATTCATTGGTACGGCGGTTATGGAATTGAAAACATGGTTCCATTCATAGACGACATATTATTGTTTCCAAACCCTGATTTGATTGTATTTGCAGAAAATGAAGGTGCAGGAACAGGCGATGTAAGCCTTAAACGAATTGAACAAACAATGCAGCTTATTAGGGAAAGAACAACTGCTGATTTGTGTATCACCACTTGGGGAAGTTCAGATTTAACAACAATATACAATTCTGGAACACCTTATACATGGTCGCAGGTAGCAGATATGGAACAGTACAAGGTGATGAATTTTTACAGGGGATTAGCTTACAAATACAACGCTGAATTACTTGACTTTAATCAGGCGTTAATACAGTGGGTAATTGACGGGGGAAATCCTGCTTCGGTTTACACGGATGCACCACACATGACAGAAGCTGGATATAATATAGTTAATGCGGTTGTTTTAAAACATTTTCAAGATTCAACGTTTATTGAAAGGCTTAACAAACCAAACGTGTTAAGCAAATTGGAAAAATCTATTCACTTGGTGAGAGACTTTGTCTGGGAATCGCATTTAGGTTCTTGTAAGGAAGTTAGTTTTTTAAATCGCGCAAACTGGCTTGGTGAAAGCTATAACCAGTATATCTATTGTTCTACATTGAACGAGGAGATGATAATTGATTTTGATGGGATTGGATTCGAATTATTCTATACATACAACGGTGCAACTCATTCAATCGAGATTTCAGATGATGGTGGAAATGCTTATGTAGCACCGTCAGCATACGACTATTACGGAAAGCCGCTGCAATACGCAACAGAAGTAAGGTCTATTACTTATGCCGCAAATGCTGATTTATGGCGAACCACAAGACCTATTATGCACGTTGAAGTTTTGAATAATATATTACCTGACGGAACTTTAATTTCAGGGCAGTATAAAATAAAAGTAAAAACCGTAACAGATGGAGGTGAAAGTCCTGACACTGTTGTATGTGAATTGTTTAATCCGGCAGGCACTTCACTTGGAACGTTCACAGTTGGTACGACTGAAACAATAGGAGATTTTAGACTTCCTGCTGGATACAATGGCAGGGGTAACTCATTTAACTCAGTAACCTATTCAAATTGGATAGTCGATGATGAGTATGAGTTCTATGTGAAATCGAATTGGCGGGATACATTTAGCACAGGAACAAGCGTGAAAATCATTGGACTGAAAAATCAGAACCATAAAATTAAAATCAAAAAACTTAATACAAGCGTTAGTTACTTTAAGTTGCTGAAGCTATTTAAGCCGATTGAGTTTTAGTTCAACAATGGAACTTTTTGAGGGAAATAAAATGAAATAAAATTATGGCAAAAACAGCAACACAAATAGTAATGAGGGCTTTGACCTTACTTGACGAACAACTACCGTCATTTGCTCAGGCAGCTACAACAGAAATGTCATTGAGTGTTATGGCCTTGGACTTGCTTCCTACTGTTGCCCGGAACCTGGTTAAAGAGTTGCCATACTCATTGAAAAGCTATTTAGCCGTATCAGCACCGGCAGCTTTAGAAGAAGATACGCTTGCAGACGGAGAAGTACAAACCACTTATACTAAAAAGAAAGTATCGTTTACAGCACCAACAGATTTTTGGGAACTGATAGCATTAAGACTAACCGTTTGGGCCAAACCTGTTACAGAATACATCTTAATCGATGGTCCTGAATACGCAAAACAAAACAATCCATTTACAAGGGCAGGAAAACAAAACCCGGTAGTGGCTATTTCCAATACTTCGACAGGTTCAGCCTCCCGGATTGAATGTTTTTCAGTACACGGCGACGATGTTCAAACCGTTGAAAACTTCCAGTATGTATCATTTGATAACGTTCCGGACGATGTTAGCGTTACTTGGCCGGATGAATTGTTCGACCACATTACAAAGGCTTTGGCAATGGAATTAAACACCATTAAAGGGCGCATTGATGAATCGGCAATAAGAGAGAAGGAAACTGAAAATATAATTGAGCAGCATAAATAATTATTCACTTTAAAAATAAATGTCATGGAAGTAGCTACAAGAACTTGGGTAACCAACAAAATCACAGAACTGTTCAATGGGGCAGTTGTTTCTATTGGAAACGCATTAAAAACAGGGTATAACAAATTAACAGGTTATACAAAGTTTGATTATCGTCCTACCGGTGGTGGCACGAATAGTTATGCTGTTCAGATTCGTCATAACGTAGGAAACACTTCGGGGCTTGTATCAAGTCTTGACCACGAGGCACACGTTGTTGCATCAGGAACAGCATCATTAAGAGGTGTTCAGGGTGTTGCGGTTGTTGATGCCGAAAAAACTGTAACAGGAGGAACTTTAAATGGCGTATATGGTCAGGTTCGCAATGACGGGGCTGTTGCCGGAGCCGGATTTCTTGCTGCTTTATATGGTATAGTTGAAGCAGGTGGCGTAATTACCGCTTCTCACGTTTGTTCAGCATGGTTAGATTCGCATCAGGCCAATGCCGTTACAGGAGAACACGAACTTTTATATATGACTAATAACGGTGCTGCTGAATTGGATCAAGTTATGTATGCTTCGGGACAGGCAAACGCCTTGATACATTTAAATACGGCTGGTGGGCCTGCGTTAAACTACGTGAGTGATAACGCAGAGACTGCCGGTGCTGCCAAAAAAATAAAAATATTGATTGAAGGAGTTCCGTATTACATCAACGTTTATCCTGGAGCATAATTGCATGGCAGATGTAACAGTTGATATTACGATAAGTTTAGTAAGCTACAAAGCGTGGCTTACTACTTCTTATATCGCTTCGGCATTAGCCAGTGAAGCTGGAACACCCTTGATTTCAAATAACGAATTAGGGCCGGATCAGGAAGATGCCTTTTCGAACTTCTTTGACGAGGCTTCAAGGGAAGTATTAAAAGTGTTTTTATCCCGGCAGGGAAATTTAACTGGTGTACCGTTTGAAAAAACAGCCACCAATGCTAAATACCGGTTTAACGAAGAAGAACCTCCATTACCACAGGCGGCAGCAATAAAAGATTCCTTGACGGAAGATGTTAAAAATGCTCTTTTTACTTATGTGACTTACTTATGGTTAAAAATTAAAAAGAACGATGAACAAGCAAAATTTGTTGCTGAAAGGTATCAGAAACTTACTCAGAATATTGACAATCATCTTTACAAATTACACGACTAAAAAAACAAAAGTCATGGGAGATATAACAATTACAATACCGTTAAAAACAGTTTTCCGCGAAGTAGCGCGAAGGTCAGCAGTAGCAACCGAAACAGACCCGTTTTATGCGGGTAAATCAACCGAGGAAAAGCAATATTCACAGCTTCAGGGCGAAGGTGACAGAATTACCAACGACTTTGTGAAAGAAGCCGCCAAAGAAGTTCTGAAGGCTTATTTATCCCGGCAGGGCGATGTAGCCGGAACCGCCTTTGAGTATGGCAGCATGGGCGTTTCGGTAAAACAACAAGAGCAAGTAGAAATCATCGGAGGCGAAGGTAGTTTTTCGATTAGTGGCGCAGGACTTTACAAAAGCGTTAGTGTTGCCTATGATTCAGTTTTGGCAGATGTAACCGCAGCTTTCGTAACCAGCCATGCAGCAGATTATCTTGCGGCAGGTGTTGTGATTACATCTTCTGAGAACAAAATCATATTTGAAGCACGAATCGCGGGGGTTGCGTTTGATTCAATATCGACATCAATGACTTCTGGAAGTGTTAGTTTGGTTGTAACCAAACTAAGAGCAAACAGTGTATCAACTTCTGATGGTTATATCACTTACCGGTTTTCAGAGAATGAAGTTCCACTGAGTACCAATCAGACAAATGCAATTATTAACCGATTGACCAACAATACCAAAGATGCCATTATTTACTATGTTCTTGTTTCGCTTTACCGTACCGACGGGAACCAGAAAAAAGAAGCAGAATTATTGGCAAAAGCACTTTCGTTGATTGATGAACTTTCCGGGGATTTGTACCGCTTACACGATTAAACTTTTAGAGAATGGCTAATCTTATAATTGAAGATACAGGTCTTGACCATCTTTACCCTGATGGAGTTCCAATTATTGAAACTGAGATTGTAATGACTGACGTTTACAAGAAAGTTACCAAAAAAAGTGCGCTATCAGTATTGGCCGACCCATATTTCAGTAAACACTCCAACGCTCAAAAATTCTTTTCTGAACTTCATCCAGAGGGCGACAGGCTTACAAAAGAGTTACTTGAAGACGGGGCAAGAGAAATATTACCTGTATTTCAGCCATTACAAAGATGGATTCCAGATGTGGCAGCAACAGCCGGAACAGCACCCCGATTTGAGTTTGACACAGATGGAAATGGAAAGATTATTTACCGGTGGCAGTACATGGACAGCAGACCAGAGGATTTTGTTCTAAACTATACATCAATGACATATTTTGACGACCGAATCGACCCTAAAAACGCCGAAAACGTCAAAAAATATCTGCAAGATGCTCTGGAAGATTACGTTTTGAAGGAATTATACAGGGCAATAGGGTACGATAAAAAGTATGTTGACTACACTAAATCATACGAACACAACAGACAGCAAGTAGCGTTTTGGGCAAAGAGTGATACCAGCTTATTAAGATAAAACAATATGAACAATTGGATTCAGTCGAAAGAAGGCATTAAAGAGGCCATTAGGCGCAACAAGCGCATGGGGCAGATGAGTTCGTTTGCACCGGTGGCAATAAAACAGGATGATTATAAGCAATATCTTGAATGGTATGTTTTTGACCAGATGGGAACAACGCCACAGGGACTTATTAATCAACTTCAATTGCAATATTCGGCTGAAGATAATTTCCGGGCAAGACGACAAAGAAATATCGAGTTCGTCCGTGGCCGCCATTTTAATGAAATGGTTTACGATCCGGATGCAAAGCGATACATGACCAATTGGGAATATCTCAGAAGGAGAAATATTGAGCCACTGACTTACAATGTGGTTTCAAAGTTGGTCAGGAGTTTAACCGGGCAGTTCAGGGAAATGGACACTGGAAACATAGTAAAATGTGACAGCAAAGAGGACAGGGGTACAGAACTTGCAACAATCTTAACCAGTTGTATCGACAGGATTAAAAACAAGGAGAAATCCAAAGATAAGGATGCCATGAACGCCAAAGAAATGTTCATTTCGGGCAGACCTGTTTTTAAAGTCTTTTGGGGAAGCAAAAACGGTATGACCAAAACCGATGCAAGGTTCAGAATTGTTTCAACAGATAAATTCACCATAAATCCCGGAGTAACAGATTACGACCTTGATAATTTCCATACATCACTTGAAATTCACGATGTAACGTTGAATGACATTATAATGAATTTCGCCAACGGTGATTACGAAAGAGGAATGCAAATCAAAAGGGCTTACGAAGTGCATTCAGGTAGTCCGGCCTCTAAAAGTTCGTACAGTTCACAGTCATTCGATGGCAGCGAAAGCCGTAACCGGAGTTTTCATACCCAGGGCGTAGGAAATTCATCATACAGATACCTTGAAGTGTGGACGTTGATAAGTTCTTACGAAGCAATTACCGAAGACCCATTGGCATATAATGAGCCTGTTCGAAAGGTTCACAAATGGATGAATCCAGAAAAGATTAAAAAAGAGGTAGAAGAAATAAACCGGGTTCGGGAAGAAAATTCAGGCGGAGAAGTAGCCGAAGAAGAATACAGAATCAGGTTTTATGCTGAATTTGTAAGCCGGTTTTTCGTGATTTACATGACACCGTGGGGAATGGTTCTTGATGTTCGGGAAAGTCCGTATAAAAGCGGATTGTCTCCTTATGTTTTTGCCCCACCGGACATTAACGGCGAAATGTGGGGAATCGTAGAGGAAGTAATCAACGCTCAGAAAGGACTTGATAAACAAATCCAGAACGCTGACCAGGTAAATGAAAATGCAAGTAAAGGCGTTTGGCTGGTTCCTGATACAGCAGTACCGGACACACACACACACAAACAATACTTACAGGAATTAAAACGTGCTGACGGTGCAGTAATTTACAAAGTTCGGGATGGAATGGAAGATATTATCCCAAGACAGTTTTACGCCAATTCCGCCAATGTCAGCAATGGTATTCAAAACTTAATACAACTGTATTCTGGTTTGATGGATGAAATTTCAGGGAACTACGCGGCAGCACAGGGAAAACAATCTGGAAACAAAACAGCCAGCGGGTACGCACTTGAAAGTCAGAACGCGGGGTTAAATATCAGGGATATAATTGAAAGATATTTCTCTTTGCAGGGGAAAAGGGATGAATTGTTATTACAGTTTATTCTTGAAGGGTACACAAAAGAGGATTTTCAAAGGATTACCGGTGAAGAAATTGACCCGGCAGAACTTGACGAATACGAATTTACAATACAGCAAGGAAACGGAACCAATTCTCCGGCTTACAGGATGGAATCTGAGAAAAGATTATTGGAGCAAGTAATGGCCGACCTGTTACCATACAAGGTATTTATGGAAGTATCAACAGACCCATTGATGATTCAGGTAAAGCAAAAGATGGATGAATACGAAAAGAAAATGGCCATGCAACAACAGCAAATGATAGCACAGAACGGGGGAGTGATGCCACAACAGCAAGTACAACAACCGCAAATGATGTAATATGTACAGCGTTAAACCTTTGGGGATAAATATTAAGGAGAATGATTATGAAGTTCAGGATGGATTTCTGAGAGAGAGCATTAATATGCAGTGGCGCGATGGTGATTTTCGCCCTATCCCGGAAAGGTTAAATAGCACAATACCGACAAATGTTTATTCAAATATCATTCTTCATAAAGTTTCGGATGAAAACCAGATAAACGTATTGGGGTTCAATGCTTCAAATGTATTGTACTGGTTTGGCAAACTTGTTAATGGGGTTTATGAATCGGTTACGCCCAGCTTACTGCTTTTGACAAAAACAGCCGGAATGAGTTTTACCATTCTGAACGGACTTCTTTATTTCATGGGAGACGGAAGCAGCGAGGCAGAACAGTATTATTTTAAGGTTCAGTTTGATGAAAGTTCGGCAAGCTACCAGGTAAAGTATATGTACTTATGGAAAACGCTGATTCCTTTTTATCCTTTTCAGGCAGACATAGAAATGGTCGCGCCGGCCCTTAATAATGACCCCGATTTGCTTCCCGTAAGCGTTTTTTCTCAGTGTGGGGTAATTCTAATCAGGTTTGCGGCAGTTTTGAAAAGCGGCGAAATCGTATTGCATTCCCCGATTTACGCATTCGGATTGTATGGACTGAACAGGGGAGAGGGAACAATAACAAAAGGGACTATTATTCAGAATATTCATACTTTGGTAAACATGGATTTAGCTTATGCAGACGACAGCTTGTTTGCACAGGAAATCAGCGCAATAAACATCTATGCTTCAACGCCATATTATGAAAACATTCTGACAATTGATTATACAGCAGAAACCAATATTGCCGAATTAGTAACAACTGAAACGATAATTGGTCAACTGACAATAAAATCACAGGAGCCTTTTTACCTTATAAAATCAATACAAAAGCCAACGTCAACAGGAAGTACAGAAAAAATCCTGCTCACAATTGACCAGATGGACATTGATATAACATTTACCTCTATCACGTATTCGAAAATAGACATTCAGACAGTGGCGGCAGGTGAAATTATGCCTGTTGACAATTTCTCGTATCACAGCATTTACGGACAACTCACTTCGAATAACGGGAGAATAATAATAAACAAGCCAACGACAGTTTTATCAGCAGGACATATAAGGTCGCTGGCTACTGAAAGCGTAGCTTCGGATGTAGGGTTTAGAATCGAAACGGAAGATGGAAAACTAAGTGGAATTGCTTATGCAATTGACAAAGCATTGGGGTTTCCCGGAGCAGTAACGCTATCAAGAGGTATTTTAAGCTATCCTGACGGAAGGGCTACAATGGTCGGAGGTTCGGCGGCGGCAGACGGAGCCATAAGCCTGTATAAAACCAGCAGAAACGAATTGCACAATATGGCGTGTGCCTTTAATATTTATGGAGCAGGGTTCGACAACGTTACTTTTGTTGTTTCTGGCACAGACGTAAAATCATCATCGAATTACAATATTTACATCAACTATTCAACTGCGGATGAAACAACAGCAGTAAATCAGCCGATTATATCAGCAAAATACAATTCAGAAAACCGGATTCAGTTTTCGCAGTCCGGGGAGTTTTCTGTTTTCCCTGCGATAAACTCATATCGTATTGGCGAGGGTAAAATAATGGCAGTAGGTTCAAACAGCGTAAACCCGGCAGATACTTTAACCGTGGCCCCGCTTG